>Ga0247815_10000572_pt1 | contig 28706 bp, 21 predicted proteins | sample UWRJL194509B1_FD_181014 | JGI IMG/M metagenome (GOLD analysis project Ga0247815, IMG submission 181014) | Plant litter microbial communities from Arlington Agricultural Research Station in Wisconsin, United States - UWRJ-L194-509B-1 | ecosystem: Environmental > Terrestrial > Plant litter >...
TGAGGCTTTTAGCGCCCCTACAGATGTGCCTATAATTTCAGATATATCTTCATACTTTAAATCCTCAAAATATTTCATTTTAAAAACAAGCTGCTGTTTTTGCGGCAGCGACGCTACAGCCTGCTGCAGCTTTAATTGCAGGGCATCACCCTCAAAATAATCATCGGCCGGCAGGCTGTTTAGAGCCCTCTCGTTAACTTCCTCGTTACTTATATGGTTCTTGCGGGCCTTAAGGCTTATAAATGTAAGTGCCTCATTAGTGGCTATGCGGTATATCCACGAAAAAAGCTTGCTCTCACCTTTAAAACCAGATAAATTCCTAAACACTTTTATAAAAGTATTTTGCAGTACATCATCAGTATCATCATGATCCAGTACAATGGTACGAATATGGCTGTACAGCGGCCTGCTGTATTGTGCAACAAGCTGCCTAAATGCAGCATCCTGCGTTTTAGGGTTTAGTAATTGTGCTATAAATGCTTTTTCGTCCTGCAATGTGAACCATTTATTATTTAGACTAAAGTTAGTACAAAAGGTTTAATGGCATTGTATGTATTAATAAAGTTATAGCGTTTTCGTAGTATCTGCGGGGGTATTTAACGCAAAGTTTACCAAGTATTACTTTTTACTTCTTACAGGATATCGTATTTTTGACCTTTAATCAAAATTATGGTCAACACAGTTATATTTGATATGGACGGCGTTATTGTAGATACAGAACCCGTACACTATTATTCCTACCACAAACATTTTAAAGAACTTGGCATAGAAGTAACCGATGAAATGTACGGTACTTTTACAGGTTTTTCGACTAAAAATACGTATCAGGCAATTGTGAGAGAATTTAATCTGACGCATGAGGTTGATGCTTTAATTGCCGTTAAACGCGAAATTTTTAATAATGCCTTTGATGAAAAGGCCGACCTTGAATTACTTCCCGGTGTAAGAAACCTTATTGTAAACCTCTATGAAAATGGCCTGCAATTGGTGTTGGCATCATCGGCATCGCATGTAACCATCCAAAGGATATTTAATCGTTTTAAGCTTCACGAATATTTTACCCATATTGTAAGTGGCGAAGAATTTCCGCAGTCTAAGCCGCACCCTGCCATTTTTTTGAGGGCAGCCGAATTATCGGGCTCACCGGTTAACGAATGTATTGTTATTGAAGACAGTACAAATGGTATCAAGGCTGCTAAAGCTGCCGGTATATTTTGTGTAGGCTATAAAAGCGAAAATTCTGTATTGCAGGAAATTTCTATAGCCGATATGACGATAAACCATTTTGATGAACTGAATGCAGATATTGTCAGGGGGCTGGTATAGTTTACAGTCGTAGTCATGGTTTTCAGCAACTTTAAACAAAAGAACATAAACTTTAAATAAAAGAAATTGAAGAAAGCAGTAATATTTGATATGGATGGCGTGGTAGTAAATACCGAACCGCTAAGCCATATTGCCAATAAAAAATTTTATGATTCGTTAGGTATTAATGTTACCGATGATGTTTATTCGACTTTTATAGGTAACTCTGATAAGAATATTATCCAGAAAATTGTTGAGAGGTATGGTGTAGAAACCGATAAGGAGGTTCTTTTAGAACAGTGCCTTAACTATTACTGCGATGAGTTTGATAATGACCCTGACCTGGAGCTTATGCCTGGTGTTAAAGACCTTATTGTAGATTTACATTCTAATGGGATGATCCTGCTTTTAGCATCATCATCATCTAAAATTAAAATAGAACGCGTGTTCACACGTTTTGGTTTGTATCCTTATTTCAGCCACATTATTAGCGGTCAGGACTTTGAATTCTCTAAACCGCATCCGGCCATTTTTCTGGAAGCTGTGGAAAAATCGGGCTATACTGCCGATGAGTGTATTGTAATTGAAGACAGTACCAATGGTATAAAAGCAGCAACTGCTGCCGGCGTTTATTGCATAGGCTACAAAGGCGAAGAAGATTCGCTACAGGATACATCACTTGCTAACGAGGTAATCACCGATTTTAAGCAATTAAGTTTTGAAAGGATTCGCGATATTAAATAGTTTACATTCGCAGTAAACAGTCCTACTAATACCGTTTACTGCGACCGCAACTGCAAAACTAAACAAGGCCTTCCTTATAAACTTTTAGTGCCCTTTCGCGGGCCTCTTTATGGTCTACAATAGGTTTATAATTAAGGTCTTCAAATTCCGGCACCCATTTTTTTATGTAGTTTAAATCCTTATCAAATTTTTTAACCTGCTCTGTTGGGTTAAATACCCTGAAGTAAGGAGCAGCATCTACGCCGCTGCCTGCGGCCCACTGCCAGTTACCTATGTTGCTGGATTGCTCATAATCAAACAGTTTTTCGGCAAAATAAGCTTCGCCCTTACGCCAGTCTAACAATAAATGCTTGCATAAAAAACTTGCGGTTACCATACGCACACGATTGTGCATGGTACCTGTTGCATTAAGTTCGCGCATACCGGCATCTACCATCGGGAAGCCTGTCTTGCCCTCGCACCAGGCTTTAAAATCATCCTCATTATACCTCCATTTTATATTGTCGTACTTAGGCCGGAATGCTTTCGTAACCGTATGCGGGTAATGCCAGAGTATTTGCATGAAAAATTCACGCCATATAAGCTCATTTAAAAATACTCCGTTGCTGCTGTCCAATCCCTTTTTTACGAGTTTGCGAATGCTTACAGCGCCAAACCTAAGGTATGGGCTAAGATGCGATGTACCATCTATTGCCGGAAAATTTCGTGTATCCTCATAGTTATCTATAACTTTTGATGACACATCGTAATGAGCAGGCTTAATGTTAGATTCTGTAAAGCCAATATCTTTAAGGATTAAAAAAGGGTAGGGGTGTATTGCAAAATTTTCTGCCTTAATTGCAGTATCATGCTGCATAAGATCGTCTTTTTTTAGTAATTCTTTCCAGCGTTTACTGTAGGGTGTATAGACCACGTAAGGTGTACCATCACCTTTCATAACTTCGTTCTTTTCAAAAATAACCTGATCTTTAAATGTCTTAAATTGAACGCTATTAGCAGATAGTAATTCATCAATAGCTTTATCCCTGCTGATGGCATAGGGCTCATAATCATGGTTGGTATAAACAGCCGTAATTTGGTGTTCTGCCATTAATTTTTTAAATGCATTTTCGGGTGTATCATGAAATACTGCTAATGACCGGTTGTGCTTTTTAAATTCACCGTTTACATCCTCAAGCAATTGCGCTATGAATGTAACGCGGTGGTCATCCTTTGGCAATTCTTCAAGAATGTTCTTATCAAAAATAAAAATGGGCAGCACCTCTTCGCCGGTTGCAATAGCGGCATGTAGCCCGGTGTTATCGTCAATGCGCAGGTCGCGCCTAAACCAGAATACTGTCATACGGGCATTTCTTTAAATTTGCCAAATAGTTCTATCAGTTTCTTTTGCCGGTAAGCAAAGATCTCATCAAGCTTTGGCTTAACTAAAAACGGGTGCACTAAACGGCCTAAAATGCCCATAGGTACTTTATAATGTACAATATCTTCCATCTCTACACCACCCGGAATTTCTTTTAAAAAATGTTTATGGTGCCAAAAGGCATACGGGCCAAAACGCTGTTCGTCTACAAAAAATTGTTTGTCAACAACATGGGTAATTTCGGTAACCCATTGCAATTTTATGCCGAACAGCGGCGTTATGGTGTAAATAATAACCTGGCCGGCAAACATTTTGCGGTCATCGCCACTCAGGGTATTAAATCCCATTGAGGGTGGTGTTATTACCGAAAGATTTTTAGGGTCGCCCATAAAATCCCACGCCTTTTGCAGGGATATGGGCAGTTTCTGGAATTTATGTACTGTATATATCATTGTAAGAAAAGAGGCGTGAAGTTACTAAACCAAACCCATACTTTGAAAAGATGATTACCGAATTTCGGTTTTTTTTAACAGGCGTAACAGGTTTAATTATTAATTTCGCAGTTGCAAACATTAAAACACGAAGAGTAATGAAAAAAATATTCGCCACCGCCGCTATTGTTATGGCTTTTATGCTAAGCGCAACGGCACAAATACAAACACCGCAGGCAAGCCCAAAGGCTGTTATTGAGCAAACTGTAGGTTTAACAACTGTTAAAATAGATTACTCAAGGCCAAGTGCAAGAGGCAGGTCGGTTTACGGGGAGTTGGTTCCTTTTGGCAGATTATGGAGAACGGGTGCAAATGCAAACACCATCGTTACCTTTAGTGATGATGTGCTTATAGGCGGAAAATCACTTTCGGCAGGTTCTTATGCGTTATATACACAACCAAAAGCAGATACCTGGGATATTATTTTTTATACAGACACCAACAACTGGGGACTACCGGAAAAATGGGATGAGAAAAAAGAAGCTGTAAGGGTTCCTGTTAAGCCTGAATTTCTTAACCGTAATGTAGAAACACTTACAATAGGCCTTAACGCGCTTGAAAACGATTATGGTTTTCTTGAAATTGCCTGGGAAAAAACCATGGTTGCCCTTAAAATTGAAGTACCTACCAAGGCTACCGCACTTAAGAGTATAGACGAGGCTATGTCTGGACCTACACAAGGTGCTTATTTTGCTGCGGCACAATATTATTACCAGAGTAATGCTGATATGAATAAAGCCCTTACATGGATTAATGCCGGTATAGATAAAACGCCTAAAGGCGAAGAAACCCCTTTTTATATGCTTAGGCAAAAATCGCTGATACAGGCTAAACTGGGTGACAAAAAAGGTGCTATAGAAACGGCTAAATTATCGCTTCAAGGTGCTGAAAGAGCTAAAAATGCTGATTATATTAAAATGAACAAAGACTCAATAAACGAGTGGGGTAAGAAATAATCTTAGCCTTTTTAAGTACAAAAAGCTGCCTCACAAGGGCAGCTTTTTGCATTTATGTTCTTATTAGCTTATTTATAACGCACGGTCTAAATGTACATAGCCACCATCTACATGAATTAATTGTCCCGTAGTATGGGCAGACCTGTCCGATAGGAGGAAGCTTACCATATCGGCTATTTCCTCTACTTTAGTCATGCGTTTTTCAAACGGGATTTTATCGGTAATGCTTTTTAGTTTTTCTTCGGCATTATCAAATGTATTTATCCAGGTTTTGTATAGGGGCGTCCATGCCTCGGCCACAATAATAGCGTTTACGCGAATACTGTGAGGCAGTAGCTCTACAGCCCATTCGCGGGTTAAAGCATTGCGTGCACCATTTGCCGCCGCATAGCCGGAGGTTCCTCCCTGGCCGGTTTCGGCTGTTTTGCTGCCTATGTTTACAATACTGCCTTTGCTCTTTTTTAAAGCAGGCAGGGCATACTGTGCCAGTAAATAATAATGTACTACATTTTTATGGAGCGAAGCTATAAAACCCTCATAGTTGCCACTTTCAAGTCCCACACTGTCATTTGCCCCGGCATTATTTACAAGGCCATCAATAGTTTTATAGTTTGAAATTATGTTGTCTATGGCTATTTTACAGTTTTCAGGGTTAGATAATTCCGCTGTAACATAGCCCGCTTTGTAGCCCAGTTGCTCAATCTCAGCTACTAATTTTTTATTGTCGTTTTCATCACGCCCAATAATTACCGGCAGGGCACCTTCTGCCGCAACAGATTTTGCAATAGCTGCGCCAATGCCTTTTGCACCACCACTAATTACTATAACTTTATTATTTAAATATAAATCCATACTTTAAGTTGATTTTTATATAGTACTAAATATCAGTAATTAAATATTATTTTAAACTATAATTTATAAAAATGTTGAGCATTTTTAAAGAAGACATTTTCTTTCTCTATCTGTGTAAATTGGTTGGTATATTTTTTAATCAAACCTAACCACTGGCTGTAATTGCCAGCTAATAACATAACCGGCCAGTCACTTCCAAACAAAAGGCGGCTGGTACCAAAACTTTCGAAAACTACGTCGAGGCAGTTAAATATTTCTTTTTCGTTCCAGTTGTTCCAGTCACATTGCGTTAGTAATCCTGACAGTTTACAATACACATTAGGGTTTTGGCTAATAATTTTAATATTACTTTTCCATACAGCGCTACCATCCTGTTTTAGGTCAGGCTTGGCACAATGATCTAAAATAAAAGGCAAATCAGGCAAAGTTTCAGTTAAGTTAATTGCCTCCTGTAGCTGATGTTGCTTTATAAGAATATCGTATGTATAGTTATATTTTTGCAGTGCTCTTAGTCCATTTATTATATCTTCCTGCACTAAAAAGCCGGTGCCTTCGCCTTCGCTTACGTGCCTGAATCCTTTTAGCTTGTTATACGCTGAATAGTTAATAAGTTCTTCTTCGATCTCTGTATTCTTCAGGTCTATCCAGCCCACAACACCTTTTATTAAAGGGTTTTGTCCTGCCAATTTTAAAAGGAACTGTGTTTCGGCATCACTTTGGTCGGCCTGCACTGCAATACATCCTGAAACCGCATTTTCATCAAATATAGGTTCAACATCAGCAGGCAAAAAGTCCCTACTGATAACCTTCATATCTTCTGTTATCCAGGTATCCCTTAAAGAATCAAAATTCCAGAAATGTACATGCGAATCTATTATCATATTGCTTTTTGATACGCTTTAACATGTTGTTTGCTCACTCCCAAACCGTCTATGCCTAACTCTACAATATCGCCTTCTTTTAAATACCATGGTTCCGGTTTCATGCCAAGCCCTACGCCTGCAGGTGTACCAGTTGTAATAACATCTCCGGGAAGCAGTGTCATGAACTGGCTTATGTAGCTTACTAAAAAAGGTATATTAAAAATAAGGTTCGCTGTGCTACCATCCTGAACTTTTATACCATTAACGGTTAACCAGAGCTTTAAGTTGTGCACATCTTCAATTTCATCGGGTGTGGCAATAAAAGGGCCAAGTGGTGCAAAAGTATCGCAGCTCTTACCTTTTACCCACTGCCCGTTGCGCTCTAACTGAAACTCGCGTTCGCTGTAATCGTTATGCAGAACATATCCGGCAACGTGGTTTAAAGCTTCTTCCTCAGATACGTAATTTGCTTTTTTGCCAATAACAACTGCAAGTTCTACTTCCCAGTCGGTTTTTTTACTGTTTTTTGGGATTATAAGATCATCATTAGGACCTACGATAGCCGATGTTGCTTTAAAAAATAAAATAGGTTCTGCCGGTATTGCAGCTCCGGTTTCGTGGGCGTGGTCCTTATAGTTAAGCCCCACGCATATTAGCTTGCTTGGGCGGGCTAACGCTGCACCTAAACGTGTGTTTTGGTCAACCTCTGTGAGGCCGCCTTTTTCTATAGCTGTTTGTAATTCATTAATGGCATTGCCCGCAAAAAATGCTTCGTTATAATCGGTAACTAAATGCGATACATCATACCATTTATCGTTTATAATAACACCCGGTTTTTCCTGCCCTTCAGCGCCAAATCGTATTAATTTCATATCCTGATATATATTTTAATTGTTAAGGGTTGTAAATCCGCCATCTATAGGGTAATCTACACCTGTTATAAAAGCGGCTTCATCACTACAAAGATATAACGCAAGGCCTGCAACTTCTTCAGGTTCGGCCATACGGCCAATGGGCTGTGTTTTGCTAAGCTTCTCAAACATTTCATCAATCCTGTCGGGATACGTCTTTTGCAAAAAGCCATCTACGAAAGGTGTATGTACCCTTGCCGGCGATATTGAGTTACAGCGGATATTTTCGCTAATATAGTCTTTCGCTACGCTCATTGTCATGGCTTTTACAGCTCCTTTTGCTGTGCTGTATGCAAACCTGTCCGGAATACCCACTAATGCTGCTATAGAAGCCATGTTGATAATTACCCCGCCACCCGCAGCCCGCAGTTGTGGTATGGCAGCATAAAGGCAGTTATACACGCCTTTTACATTAACACGCATAACCCTGTCAAAGTCATCTTCGGGAGTGGTGTCGGCTCTGCCAATATGGGCAATCCCGGCATTATTAATAAGTATATTTATGGACCCTATTTTATTAAAAGTGTCTATAAGAGCTTGTTGATTAGATACATCGCACACATGTGCAAAAGCAATATTGTTATTGTGGGTAATCTCTGCAACTGTTCCTGAGGCTTGCTCTTCACTTATTTCTATAACGTGAACTTCTGCACCCTGTTTTGCCAGCAGCACCGCTATGGCTTTTCCTATGCCGCTACCGGCACCGGTTACTATTGCTTTTTTATTTTGTAATGAAAACATATTCTGTTTTGTTTATAGTTGTCGGTAACGCTCTAATAATCTATTTCTCCATTCGAGTGAAGCTAAATCTGAAATCTACATTCTGAAATCTTAAATCTCCTATAAGCTTACCCCACGTTTCCACGGAATAAAATCGTCCTGGTTTAGCTGTACTGCTTTAGGTATTTCGTCTCCGCTGGCTACTTTAATGCAATACTCCAGTATATCTTCGCCCATTTGTGTAATGGTTTTTACGCCGCTTATTACATGACCGGTATCTATATCTATAATATCGCTCATTCGGTTTGCCAGTAACGAATTTGTTGCCACTTTTATGGTAGGACATACAGGATTGCCTGTTGGCGTACCCAGGCCTGTAGTAAACAAAATTAATGTAGCACCCGATGCTGCCTGGCCTGTAGTAGCTTCTACATCATTTCCGGGAGTGCAAACAAGGCTTAGCCCCGATTTAGTGGCAGGCTCCGTATAATCAAGCACATCTACAACAGGGGAGGAGCCTGCTTTACGCGCTGCCCCAGCCGATTTGATAGCATCGGTAATTAAACCGTCTTTTATATTTCCCGGAGACGGGTTCATGTAAAAACCAGAACCTACTTTATGCGCAAGCTCATCATATTCTGTCATGAGTTTTATAAATTTTTCGGCAACAGGTTTGTTTACAGACCTGTCTATCATTTCCTGTTCTACACCACAAAGTTCGGGAAACTCGGCTAATAGTACTTTGGCACCAAGCCCTACAAGTAAATCAGCACAATGGCCTACAGCCGGATTTGCAGATATACCACTAAAACCATCGCTGCCACCACATTTTACCCCTACATTTAATTTTGATAATGGTGCCGGCCTGCGCTCCTGCTTGTTAGCCTCAATTAATCCGACAAAGGTTTCCTGAATGGCTTGTTGTATAAGTTGCTCTTCGCTTTGTGCTTTTTGCTGCTCGAAAACAAATACAGGTTTATCAAAATTAGGACTGCGTTCTGCAAGGTCCCGGTTAAAATCTGATAATTGCAAATGTTGGCAACCCAAACTTAATACCGTTAAACCCGCTACGTTAGGATGATCTGCATACGCGGCTAAAAGTTTGCTTAACGTATCGCTATCCTGCCTGGTGCCACCGCAACCGCCATTATGGTTAAGAAATTTAATACCATCTATATTTTTAAACGTACGATTAGCTTTAGGCGAGGTATCCGGCTCAAAAGATATGCTTCTTATATCCTGGCCGTTCTCAAAAGCCTGAACCAGTTTGTGTGTGTATGATTTGTATTTATCATCTACAGCATATCCAAGTTCGCTGTATAAAGATTCTTTAATAATATTCAGGTTACGGTTTTCACAAAAAACAGTTGGTATAAAGAGCCAGTAATTAGCAGTACCTACTTCGCCATTTTGCCGATGATAACCATTAAATGCCCGGTTTACAAATGCAGATACATCTGGTGTTACCCATGTGTAATTAAAATCGCGGTAGGCAAAGGGCTCTGCGGCATGTTTTGTATTTTCTACACTCATCCGTTCGCCCTGTTTAACGTTATGCTGCACTTTGCCCACAAGCACGCCATACATTAGCACTTCGTCGCCGGTTTTCATATCCTGCATAAACAGTTTATGTTTGGCAGGTATAGGCTCTGTAGTTGTATAGCTTAAACCTTCATGCACCACAGTTGTACCTTTAGATAGATCCTGCAGCGCCACAAGCACGTTATCGGCTTTATTAATTTTTAAGACTAGATGATTCATTATGGGGGAATAATTTTATTGTATTTGAAGAGGAATTTCAGGTTCGGTCACTACAGGTTTCCATTTTTTCCAACTATAGAAAAACACCACAGCAAAGCAGATTAATGGCACTATGTAACCGTACTGGATATTATTTGTAAGGTCTGATATAAAGCCTAAGCCTAATGGCAGCAACGCACCGCCTACAATAGACATAACAATAAGCGACGAGCCCAGTTTGGTATCTTTACCTAAACCGGCTATACCCATAGAAAATATTGTAGGAAACATTATCGACATAAAAAACGCTATACCTATTAAAGCATATACTGTTACCATGCCTGTAGCAAAAATGGCTATTACGGTTAACATGATACTGATAAGGGCGTAAAACATAAGTAATTTATTTGGTGCTACATATTGCATGATAAATGTACCCGCAAAGCGGCCAATCATAAAAGCTAAACCTGCACCTCCTGCATACCAGCTTGCCTGTTGCTCGCTTATACCTGCAGATGTGGTTGCAAAACGGATAAAAAAACTAAGCACGCATACCTGTGCACCTATGTAAAAAAACTGTGCAATAATGGCCCACGATAAATGCCTGTGGCGCAGGGCATGCCAAATATTGCTACCATCTGCTTCAGTTTTGTTTTCTTTAATATCCGGCAGTTTAGTAAATATAAAGAGTATGGCAATAATAATTATAAGTATTCCAAGTGTGAGGTAAGGCCCTTTTACGCTACCGGCTTCTTCAAGAAGATAAGCTTCTTTATCTGTGGGAAGCATGGCTGCCAGCTGGGCATCTGTATAATTTGTTCCTGATAGGATAAATATTCCTCCAATAACCGGGGCCAAAAATGCTGCCAGGCCATTAAACGATTGTGAAAAATTTAAACGCTGAATGGCAGTTTTTGGGTTTCCAAGTATAGTAATATAAGGATTTGCAGCGGTTTCCAGAAAGGTAAGCCCGCATGCTATGATAAAGAGAGCACCTAAAAAGAATATATACTGTCGCGTATCGGCAGCGGGAAGAAATAATAATGACCCAATAGCAAACAGGCAAAGCCCTAATATAATACCGCTTTTATAGCCATACCTCCGCATAAAATAACCTGCAGGCAATGCCATAACAAAATAGGCTATAAATACCGAAAAATCTACAAAGGCCGTTTCAAGGTCGGTTAGCCTGAACGACTTTTTAAGATGCGGAATTAATATTGGGTCGAGGTTGTGTATAAATCCCCAAAAAAAGAAAAGGCTTGTTACAAGGACTAAAGGAAAAAGATAGCTTTTCCTGCTGCCATCAGCCTTGGTCGTGTATATGTTTTCCGGAGCGTGGCTCATGAATAGTTTGTATTTTACGAAATGGTTATAGTAACTAATGTGTATTACAAAGTAAGACTAATTATCAATTTAAAAATTATACTGTATTGTCTAAATAGTAAGCTATATTGTATGATATTTGCTTAAATATATACCATTAAGCATAAATAGCTAAATTTTTTTTATTATGAAACCTCAACGCTTAACCATTGCTTCAGGAATGGCACAATCATTTAGTGCCAGGCACGATATAGCGCCAAACGTCAACAATCGCTGGCACTATCATGATGAACTTGAGCTTATTTATATTAAAAGTGGTAGCGGCACCCAGTTTGTAGGGGATAGCATACGACAGTTTAACAATGGCGATGTAGTGCTTGTAGGTAGTAACCTGCCACATTTTTGGCAATTTGATGAACACTATTTTAATGAAGAGCAGTCTAAACCAGCAGATGTTTATGTGGTACATTTTGCCAAAGATTTTTGGGGGAACTCTTTTTTAAACCTGCCCGAAAACCAAGAGCTTAGCCGCATTATAGACCACAGCAAACAGGGGATACGGGTAACGGGTAGCACGGCAGTTGCTGTGGCACAGCTTATTGTAAACATAGTAGAAGCTAACGGGGCCCGCAAGATAATAAATCTTATGGAGGCCCTGCTGGGAATTAGCCGGTGTAAGGAGGTTAATTACTTAGCATCTTTAGGTTTTCAGCCGGATTTTCAGGAGACGGAAAGGGACAGGATACAGTCTATCTATAATTATACTATTCTTAATTACAGAAAAAAGATAGAGCTGGCCGAGATTGCCGATATTGCCAAAATAAGCCGAAACTCTTTTTGTAAATTTTTTAAATCACGTACCGGTAAAACCTATTCGCTCTTTACTAACGAAATAAGGGTAGGGCATGCCTGCCGCCTTTTGATTGAGAAAAAGATGAATGTAAAAGAGATATGCTATGAATGCGGCTTTTATAATTTTGCCAGTTTTCATAAATGCTTTAAAGATATTACAGGAAAAACACCTTTACAATATCAAAAGTCTTTTGAGCCTGCCTAAACCACATAAACCTAAAAACAAACAGTATCTTTGCAAAAATAATTTATAATGATTTCACAAGATACCATAGTGGCATTGGCAACGCCATCCGGCGCAGGGGCAATAGCTGTATTGCGTATTTCTGGTAGCAATGCAATTACTATTGCTGCTGGTGTTTTTACATCAGTATCCGATAAAGATATTACACGCCAAAAAACACATACCCTGCACCTTGGCCACATAGAGGACGACAACAAAATATACGATCAGGTTTTACTTTCTATATTTAAAGGCCCAAACTCTTATACCGGCGAAAATACTGTTGAGATTTCCTGTCACGGATCTACCTATATACAGCAACAAATTATACAGTTACTATTGCGCAAAGGCTGCCGTATGGCAAACGCAGGAGAGTTTACCCTGCGTGCTTTTTTAAACGGGAAGCTCGACCTTAGCCAGGCAGAAGCCGTAGCCGACCTTGTTGCAAGTGATAACGAAGCTTCGCACCAAATAGCGATGCAGCAAATGCGTGGCGGCTTTAGCAACGAAATTGCCAGGCTTCGTGAAGAGCTGCTTAACTTTGCGTCACTCATAGAACTTGAACTTGACTTTGCTGAGGAGGATGTTGAATTTGCCGACCGTACACAGTTTCATGAACTGCTAAACCGCATAAGTTTTGTACTAAAACGCCTTATAGATTCTTTTGCTGTAGGTAATGTTATTAAAAATGGTATCCCGGTCGCTATTGTAGGAGAGCCCAATGTAGGCAAGTCTACGTTGCTTAATGCATTGCTTAATGAAGAGCGTGCCATTGTAAGCGATATAGCGGGTACCACCCGAGATACTATAGAAGATGAACTGGTTATAAGTGGTATAGGGTTCAGGTTTATTGATACTGCCGGTATTCGTGAAACTGAAGACGTAGTTGAGAGTCTTGGAATTAAAAAAACTTTCGAAAAAATGGAGCAGGCACAGGTAGTTACTTACCTTTTTGATGCTTCACTTTTTACTACTCACGGTGCCGGACTTAAAACAGAAATTGAGAAAATTAAAAACCAGTTTCCGCTCAAGCCATTAGTTATAATAGGCAACAAAGCAGATAAGCTTACTGAAAGTGAAAAGGCAGACGCGTTACAGCAAATTCCTGAATTGCTGCTTGTTTCGGCAAAAGAAAACATTGGTGTAGAGGAACTTAAAGATAAACTTTTGTCTTTTGTAAATACGGGTGCATTGCGCAATAACGAAACTATTGTTACCAATACCCGCCATTACGATTCGCTGCTAAAAGCTTTAGAAGAAATACAAAAAGTAAAGTATGGCTTACAAAGCAGCATTTCTGCCGATCTTATGGCTATAGATATCCGCCAGGCACTGTATTATTTTGGTGAAATTACAGGCCAGGTTACAAACGATGAATTGTTGGGTAATATATTTGCTAATTTCTGTATCGGCAAATAGCAGGCACATAGTATCGCAAAACAACACAAACAAAACCATTTAAATTGTTATAAAACAGCAACTTAACTGGTTTTTTGTTGCCTATAACTTTAGCTTTGTTATGGGTTTTTTTGCTCTTTTTTATACCTCATTTGTACCTCGCATATAAAGTGGTTTTGAGGTACAAATTTTGGCGAAATTATGGCACACAGAGGCACACACGTAGACACAAGGGTAACGACAAGTATCGTTGTTTCTGGATTTTTACCCGCCGGTATTTAATCCCAACACCGGGAAATATTCAAGAAGGGAGTTGCTGAAACTGTATCTGTACGCCAAGCCGAAAAGCTTCACTGAAAAGATGAGTAATTCCGAGAGCCTTAAGACCGCAGAGATGATTTGCATACGCAGCTAAAATGAAATTAAAAAAGGAACTCGATTACCTGTATAATGACATCTTTAATTGCTACAAGCTGTGCGAATATGACGGCAGCCACCTGACTTTTCCTAGTCTTGACCGTTAGGCATTGTGTATTGAGGATTTGTACAGTTCCCAAGTATTTGTATTATAATTATACAATATCTTTTCTTTTAGTTAATAATTTATAAAATATATGGGGTAAGTGTTGTCGCAAAAGCATGTAATTTACAGATGAAGATTGCATTATACTATAAAAGTATCTAAAAAATATTAAGTAAATAATATTTACGTTTCATATAAAAAAACTATTTGTACTAACGTCTTGCAGCCATGATCCGGGTTAAGTTCATTACAAAATGGAAATAAGAGATTTAACAGTTTAACAAGTAACGCATATAAAAAAGGGGCAGTTACCCAATGCTGCCCCTTTGAGAAGTAAAGACCTCTTTTTTCCAAACTCGAAAAGATTGGAACTACTAACTAACCCAAATTATTATATAACTGTAAGCATCAAAGCTTGTATATCGTCTTCCGCTAATATAGGATTTGCACCTGCCGAGGCTGCGACCAGCGCTCCAACAGCACAAGCATAATCTATAGCATGTTGCGGATCCTGTCCTGTAAGCAGCCCCATAATAAGGGTTGCAAGGAATGAGTCGCCCGCACCCACGGTATCTACTACTTTTACAGGATAGCCGTTATTGCTATACAGGTTGCCTTCCCACATTAGTACTGCTCCATGTTTACCTTTGGTAACACACATAGAGCGCGTTTTCGTCTCATTAGCGATAAACTCCATATTATCTTCCACTAATGTATATGTAGAACCCATGCCTGTAGCTATCTCAAGCAATTCTTCATCATTAAATTTGATGAAGCTCGCCGATTTTATAAGGCTCTTTATAGTTGCCGGATTATAATGCGGCGGTCGCAGGTTGGCATCAAATACTGTGTAAACATTGTTTTTAAGAAGTTCCTCCAGTGATTGTTTAGAAACTTCGTCGCGGCATACCAGGCTGCCATAAATTAGTACATCTGCATCGGCTACAAGGCTACTTGCATAATCTGTTAGCTGTATCTTATCCCATGCCGATGGGTAACTAATTTCGTAGCTTGCACTGCCACGCTCGTTAACATACACCTGTACTAATCCTGTAGGGTATTCTCCTGTCCGTATTATACTGGTGGTATCAAGCCCCTGTTCTTTTACATAGGCTACGATTTCGTCACCATCTGTATCCTGTCCTACGCAGCTTATCATGGCTACATCACACCCAAGGCTTTGCATTCTCAGGGCAAGGTTTAAGGGCGCGCCACCTATTTTTTTAACATCGGCAAAAACATCCCAAAGTACTTCACCAAAAGATACCGCTTTAAGTTTCTTCGCTGTATTCATCTAAATAATATTTTTATAAGTTATGGTTTTACAACCTGCAATCCTGTTACAGTGGCCGTGGCGCCACCAGTGGCTATAAGCCCCCAGTTTTGCTGTTCGCGGCCATAGATACGGTTTGTAAGTGCTACTTTACCATTTACATATACTACACAAACACTGCCGTCTGCAACTATGTCTATAGTATATGCTGTACCCTGCGCAATATTAAAGTGTATGCGCGTTACAAGGTCGCCGTCACTGTTGTAGGCAGCTATACGGTTTTGTTGTGGTTCCAGCATCACTTTGTAGTAAGCAGTATCGTTCACATTAAAATAAAAACCCGCACTACCGGTTGCACTTGTAAGTGTAAGCTGTGCTTTTACACGCACTTTTTTACCTGCCGGGCTAAAAGTTGCCAAAGCATCAGCCGATGTGCTGTTAAAGGTATATCCGCCATTACTTTCGGTTACAATTCCTGTAGAGGCCTGCATGCTCACACCGCTGGTCTTTGTAAGTATTGTACCTATGGCATCGGGTGCTTTAGCAGCCAGTGTACCATCGGTATTTTGCACAAGTTCATGAATTACCAGGTTACCGCCCCATTCTTTACCACCGGTGTCATTCTCAGGAGTCTTCCTTGCAACCCAGCCAAAGGCATAGCGCCTGCTACCGTCGGTGGCTGTTTTTGCAGCGTAATAATATTCGCCGTCTATAAGGTCGTTCGCTGGTTTTACCCAGGGTCCGTTAATACTTGTTGCCATGCGGTAATGCGTTCCCTTAGTGCCACTCCAGTTTTCGCTGAACATCATGTACCAGTTGCTACCCATCTTAAACACATCGGCACATTCCATCATGAGGTAATTATCTTCAGGAGTGGTTGTATATAGCGGACCTTCAGGTATCCAGTTGCCGCTGGCAGGGTCTGTTGTTGTAAATTTAAGCAAAACTGCTTTGCGCGAAGGGTCGGTTTGTGTGCTCACAAGCATCCAGTATTTGCCATCATCAGGGTTTTGAAACACCTGCGGGTCACGGAAATCGTAATCATAATATCCAGCTGGCGCAGTGATTTTAAAAGATGTCTGCTTGGTCCAATTTTTCATATCGGTACTGGTGGCTAAAAGCACACTTTCGCGAGGATTGTTAGCTCTAAAAGCTGTAATATCGTTATGACCGGTATAATAAAAATAGTAGGTGCTGCCCACTTTTACAAGGCTTCCTGTGCCTACGCCAAAATCAGGTTCGTCCTGCGTACCATAAGGGATCGTTTGCCCCTGATAGGTAAATGTTGCCAGGTCAGTAGTACTAAATTCATGTATGTCATGAAAACCTTTTCCTGCAGGCTTATTTATGGCGTCATGCAAAAAATAAGCATGGAAGGTACCGTTTTCAAAATAAGGCATAACGTCTCCCGTATAGCCCGCGCTGTAATAGGGGTTACTGCCGCCCATCCATTGCGATGGCGGCGTGGGATAGAAACTGCTCATCGCTGCCTCTCCGCCTGAGACTGACCCACCTATATATTTATCATCGTCCTGGCACGAAAGCAAAGTAATTGCTAAGGCAGGAAGAAGCATCATTGTTTTATATTTCATAGCTTTTTATTTTTATTATTGCCCTATAAGGTAATTAAGGCTGTTTTGTGTAAGAGTTTGGATATTGGTAATGAACGCATTAGGCTGGCTTGGATTACCGCTTGCATCAGCTTCGTTGTACCAGTCGTAAGCACCCATAGATATTATAACAACGTTAGGATTGCCTGCTGTATTCCATTCTGCAATGGTAACACGGCCATTAAGTGCATCGTCCCACGCTTCACTGGCAAGGTTAGTACCGCCGGTCTGGCTTCTCCAGCCTGCACCATCTCCGTATCCTCCCCACTCCGGTAAAAACCACCATGCGGTATGGTTTAATCTGTAAGTACCGCCTTGTAATAAATTTGCTTTCCCTGTCTGGAAGGTTTCAAGTCCCTGAAATATAGGGTGGCTTTCATGCCCTACAAAAGACATTCCCCACGAATTGTTATCTACCCCACCTCCCGGTAAACGATCGCCAAACACATTATTAGGGCCCTTGCCTGCCGGTACTATTCCCAGTGCATCTACATATTGCGATGCAAAAGTAGTAAGCAGCAGGTTTCCGCCATTTGTACGGTAAGATATTAACGCTGCAGTTGCGACGGGATTTAATGCGCTGGGCGGAAGGGTTTGTTCCGAATCATAGTGCCACCAAATTGCATCAATTGTACTTAAATCAGCACCAGCTACAATTTCAGCAAACGAGAGATAACGCGCACCTCCATAATTAGCGAACAACCAGTCGCAGGCCGTTTTCTCATCCATATTAGTAATCGCTTCGCGCGATGAAGCCGTTCCTACAAAGGCGACTTCAACTCCTACTACGGGTGTGCTAACGGTTACTGTATAAACTGCACTTGTGTTGCCATTTGTCACTGTAAATGCTACTGGTGACGAAAAATCTATTGTTGTGCCTGAAGCTGGAGAAATAGTAACTCCTTCGCTTAGTTCAATAATCGGTTGCAACGCTGTAAGATCGGTACCATCGGGTAAAACAACGCTAATTGTTTTAGCTACGTTATTAATGGGTCCTGCCACATCGCCAATTTTAAAGCTCGTAATAGGGTTAGCTACAGTGGCATTTACCGTATAATCTTTAAACAGGTTACCATTTACTACTCTAAACCTAACAGCAGATGTAAAATTTACCGGTGCAGCAAGATCTAAATTAATGATTGCGCCTTCTGGTAAAGTTATTTGCGGAATGACTGATGTTAAGGTGCTGCCAAAAGGTAACACAACATTGATTTGACCCAGGTTCTGATCTATAACAGCCTGTGTGCCATTGATACTGAAAGCCATGATGCTTACAGGCGCATTAGTATTAAAATCAGTCTTATCAAAACTGTCTTCGCATGACATAAGTGTAAACAACAAGCCTATTAACAGGCATGTTGCTACAACACATTTATTTATAATTTTTTTCATAATCTATTTTGTTAGTTATTAATAACCCGGATTTTGCTGGTACACACCCTGGCTAAAATTAATTTGCGTTAATGGGATAGGGCAGTATTCCTCTTTATTTTTATCAAAATAAGCATCAGAATAATAAGCGCGTTTGGTTTTTTCTTCACCATAATAGTCATTCAATACTTCATCGGCTACGCCCCAACGTACTAAATCAAAAAACCGGTTACCCTCCATAGCCAGTTCTAAGCGGCGTTCAAAACGCATTGCCTGGCGGGCATAAGACTGTGTCCAGGTACAGTTTACACCATCTATGTATGGGCTTACAAACGCGTTGCTTTCGTAACCGGAAATTAATGCAGTACTATTAGCAGCACGTGTACGCACCTGATTAACAAGGGTAAGTGCTTCTGCCTGGCGGCCAAGTTCTATAAGCGCTTCAGCGCGCATAAGTAACACATCTGAATAACGAATTTGTATCCTGTTTTTAGAGTTGCCATAAAAAGGGTCTATGTTTACTACGCAGCCGCAATTAGGCGATACATTTTCTTTTAGTGAAGCAAAATAGCCGTAAGTACTTGGAGAACGTACCCAGGCTTCAACATAGGTATATTCTGTATCATATTTGTATGGTAATCCAGGTATAGCAACGGTGTGATACAAACGCGGATCTACAGTATAGGTAGATAACTGGTGGTAATCAAGATCATCATCATTATAGTTATCAAGTTGTGGCAAGCCGTTGGCATTGGTCTTGAATGCATTTACTAAATTCTGGCTTGGCTTATGGAAATCGCAGCAGCCCAATCCTTGCGGTGTAGAAAGCACATCACTGTAATTTAACCTGCCGTAAAGGGTACCGTCATCTTGCGAAAACTGAATGGCAAATACCGATTCCGGTCCATTTTCATAACTACCCGGTAGGAAGTTGTTGGCAAAATCAGGCTCCAGGCTGGCTCCCACAACATTATTAGTTGCATCTACCACCTGTTGCATGTGGTTTTGGTCTACACCAGTTACATTATAGTTTTCGTCCTGTGTATAGGCCTGGTATAAACGCACTTTTGCCAGGTATGCATAAGCAGCCGATTGGTTAGCCCTGCCTTTTTGAGTCTGCATTGACGGTAAACCTGCAGCTGCAGCTTCAAAATCTGTAGCAATAGCTTCCCACAACTGCTCATTGTTAAGGGCACGGTTAGATATAGTGCCATAATCTTCTATAGCAATATCCTCAGTAATGTATGGGATGTTGCGGAACATGATCTTAAGCATGAAGTAAAAGTGTCCTCTGATAAATTTCATTTCGGCAATGCGGGTATCTTTAAGAGGATATTCCTCAACACTAATCTTCTCTAATGCCCTTAGCGCCTTATTGGCACGTGAAATCCCTACAAAGCTGTTATACCAAAAAGAATCCAGTTCTCCAAAGTCAGGCCTGATATTATTTGATACTTCAAAAAAGTGGAAATCCTGGATGTCGTTTGTACCGCTTCCGCCTTTGTAAGCGTCGTCAGACCTTACATTACCATACGGCCAAAGGCTGAAAGGTGCATCGTAATGGTCGTTGCCTAATGCTGAGTATGCCGATGTCATAAAACCCTCAATAGTCTCTGCATTTACAAGCTCTTCTTCAGACAGGACACCTCGAGGGTCATTATCTAAAAAATCGGAACAGGAAACCGTCATGGTTAACAATACAATTCCTGCTATATATAGTATCTTTTTCATTTTGTGTTGTTCTTTAATTATAGTGTCAGGTTAAGGCCAATGGTAAACGTCATAGGTAGCGGGTAGCCGTAAGCAGGGCTTTCAGGGTCTACACCGGTAAAGTTCTTGGCATCTATTATAAGCAGGTTTTGCCCGCTTACATAAAACCTTAACGATTCCATACTGTATTTTTCAAGTAGCGATTTTGGTAGGTTGTAGCCCAGTTGCAATACACGCAGCTTAAGGTAATCTCCTTTTTCTACATAGTAGGTCGAAAACCTCGATTCTGCATTACGGTCTACCGTAGTAAGTGCCGGTATGCTGGAGTTAGGATTGTCTACACTCCACGCATTAAGTAGTCGCGTACCTTTATTAGACCCTACATCATCCACACTCCAAAAATCAGTCTGGTATTTTTTAGTGTTAATAACGTCTACATCGCCAATACCTTCCCAAAACATAGTAAAGTCGAAGGCTTTGTAACCCAGTGTTACATTTACGCCATAATTAAAGCCGGGGTTAGGATTACCTATCCAGGTGCGGTCGTTAGTATCTACAACGCCATCGCCATTAAGGTCGGCAAAACGTATACGCCCAAGGCCTTTGCCCGGTTGCTCGGCAGAATTGTCCACTTCATCCTGTGTGCGGAAGAGCCCATCGGCCACATAGCCGTACATAGAATTGATAGGGCGGCCAAGTATATTATCGTTTAGGCCGTTACCACCATAGCTGTTACGCACAGCGGCAGGCAATTGAGTAATTTTGTTTTTATTGGCAGAGAAGTTGCCCGAAACGTCATAAGTAAACCCGCCGCTTGTTTCATCACGATACCCTAGAGATAGCTCCCAGCCTTTATTTTCCATAGAGGCACCATTTACATAACGGTTACCACCTTCGCCTATAGCTCCTAAATAAGGCGGCTGTACCAGGATGTCTTTAGTTTTTTTGATGTAATAATCTACTGACCCACTTAACTTTTGGTCGAAGAAACCAAAATCTAAACCTACGTTTGTTTGCGTGGTAGTTTCCCACTTAAGGTCGTCGTTACCGGTTTGGGTAGCAATAAAACCCGATGGTAATTGGCCGTTATTTGCACCACTCAAATCATAAGCAGTACCGTAAGACGTAGCCCATGTAGGGCTGCCACCTGCATAATTGGCAAGGTAAAGTGAGTAAATTGCCGTATTGCTTATTTCCTGGTTACCGGTCTGTCCCCAGCCGGCACGCAGCTTAAGGTCTGATATGAATTTAGCCTTATCCTGCACAAAGTTTTCCTGGCTTATTCGCCATCCTGCAGAGACCGCCGGAAACGTACCAAACCGGTTGTTTTTACCAAAGCGTGACGACCCGTCGCGGCGTATGGTAGCCGATGCGAGGTAACGCCCGTCATAATCATATTCTGCTTTGCCAAAGTATGATAACAATTTATATTGCGTAGAGGTACCGCTTGTAAATGATTCGCCGGTACCTGCATCAGGGTACATATAATCGGGCGTTTGTAAAATAAAATCGTTTTTACGCAGGGTGGTGTTATCAAATAAATCTTTATACATCTCTGTACCTGCAAGCAGGTTTACATTGTGTTTTCCTAAGCTAAAGTTATATTGCGCTGTATTTGTCCACGTCCATTTATCGCTTACGCTCTGGTCTATGGTAACGCTTGTCTGGTCGTTTTTTAGGTATCCCGATACATAACTTCGTTGCAGCGAACGTTTATTGTAATACCCATAGTCAATACCAAAGCTCGACCTTAAATGAAGGTTTTTAATTATTTCGAGGTCGGCATAAGCATTACCAAAAAGCCTTAAATATTTATAACCGTTATCTTTGTTATATTCTAAAAGCCGTGCAGGGTTTTGCCTGTCGTTCATACCGCCCACCGGACCTCCCCAGCCCTGGCCATCTACAGTGCGTACAGGAATAATAGGCAATGCCCTTAATGCAGGGTCTAAAACTCCCGGGTCTGATACTTCGGCATTGCGGTTAAGTGTAAAATTCTCTCCCACTGTAAGTGCCCCGCCAAAATATTTGTAAGAGCTGTTCATACGGGCAGATATCCTTTTATATTCGGTAGTATTTACGATACCTTTATTATCATAATAGGCAAGAGAGAATAAGTAGCTACCCTTATCTGTACCATTAGATACCGAAAAGTCATACGACTGGGCAATACCCGTACGTGATATCGCGTCATACCAATCAGTATTGGACGATTTAAGCGTATGCGCCGTATCAAGATATTCCGGAACTAAAACTTTATTCAATGTTGGCCTGCCGTTTACCACACCCCAGTCAAACTGGTAGCTCACATTATTGCTGTTAGGGTCTATGCCATCATTTACATTAGCCTGCCATAATGCCTGGCCATATTGCTGTGCATTAAGCACTTTGGTGCGGTTAGCAAAACTGGAAATAGCTGTATAATTACTAAAGTTGATGCGCATTTTACCGTTCTTTCCTTTTTTTGTGGTAATAATGATCACGCCGTTAGATGCCCTTGATCCGTAAATACTTGCCGATGAAGCATCTTTAAGCACCTGTATGGTTTCTATATCATTAGGGTTAAGTTCATGCATTCCCGCCTTTGTAGGTACGCCATCAATAACCAGTAGGGGAGAGGTATTGTTTAAGGTACCTACACCACGTATTACCACATTAGTATTTGCACCACTTGGCGAGCCATCTGTAGTTACACGTACACCGGCTACACGCCCCTGTAACGCCTGTATGGGGTTAGGTGCTACCTGTTTGTTAAGTGCTTTCATGTCTACAACTGCTACTGCACCTATAATATCAGTCTTCTTTTGCGTAGAGTATCCTGTTACTACAACTGTTTCAAGCTCCTTATTATCAGATTTTAAAGTTATAGTTAAAGTTGGCTGAGCCGCAATCGTTTGCGTTTGAAAACCGATATAGCTCACATTTAATACCGCATCTGAAGCTACATTTGCAAGGGCAAATTTACCATCAATGTCAGTCGAGGTACCGTTTGAAGTGCCCGATACTATTACAGCGGCACCGGGGAGCGGCATACCGTCTTCCGACGAAATTACCGTTCCTCTCACTTCAATTCCCTGAGCTGTCGCAGCCAGCAGCGGGAAAAGAAAGAGTAGAAAGAAAATGATTTTAGATTTCATGTATTTGTTTGGTTTTAGTTATTCGTGTTATTAAATTTCAATTGATTAATATTGAGGTCACTAATTGTAAATGGCGAAGCAGCAGACGCTGAAAACGTATTATATGGCTTGCTGGTAAAGAAAATTTCGGTCATTACCGTTTTACCATCGTTATAAAATAGTTCAATACTGGTCTTATCCATCAGGATACGGAATGTGCCGCTTTTTTGTACTTCGGCTAATACAGCCTTAGATGGTGTTGCTGTAAACTTATGAAACGTTGATACATTACTTGATTTAGAGCGGTCTACAAATAAATTGCGTTCTTTGTTATTAATGCCAAAGCTCAGCGTTTCGCCCGCATCATTCGTAAAGGTAAAAGTGTAGATATCCTGCTTTAGCCCTTGCACAGTAAAGCTGATGTCTGCCTTGGTAAAGTCAGTTTTATCTTTTTCTGAAAGTGTTGTGGTGCCTTTCACGGCTATTTTTTTCTGGGCATCGGTCTTTTCAACATAGTTTTTAAGAGCCTCAGCAGGGCTGGTTAGCAGCATATACCCCTTACCTTTCTTTACGAGCTTTAGCTCCCTCGGAATGGTAGTGCTACTGCGCCATCCGTTAGTAGGTACAACCTCTGCATATTCCCAGTTGCTCATCCAACCAATCATAACACGATGGCCATTTTTTACAGGGGCATTGCCCCAGGTAACCCCGGCATAATTGTCTTTGCCATAATCCAGCCACACAGCCTTTTCTTTAGTTACCCTTTCGGCAAAAGCTTTATCAAGGGTAAACGTTTTACCATCAAAATCGCCTACAAAATACTGTGTACCGCTACCACCATTTGCCCCTCCCGGGTTAAGGCTTTGAATCAGTACCCATTTTGTTTCGCCGGTAACTTCTACTTTAATTGGAAAAAAGTCAGGACATTCCCAAACGCCGCCATGTGCTCCGATGTTCTTTCCAAAATCCGACAGGTAGCTCCAGTCTTTAAGATTTTTAGAAACATACAGTTGCGACCTGTCTTGTGCTGCAAGCACCATTATCCACTGGTTATGCACATTGTCCCAGGTAACTTTAGGATCACGAAAATCGCGAATGCCGGGGTTTTTTATTACAGGATTGCCCACATCATATTTTATCCACGTATAGCCGTTATCAATCGAGTAGGCGAGTCCCTGCGACTCTACATCAATGGCACCTGCTTTTTCTTTAACAGGATCATGATAAGTAAATATTGCCACCACCGGGGCGGTCTTGCCATCGCCAAAGCCACTGGTATTCTTTTCATCAAGTACTGCGCTGCCCGAAAAAATGTAACCAAACCTGTCGGGGTAAAGCGCTATGGGTTGTTCCTCCCACTTTAGAAGATCTTTACTTGTAGCGTGGCCCCAGTGCATAGGGCCCCATTTATTGCCATAAGGCCAATATTGAAAATACAGGTGGTAAGAACCATCGGCATAAAAAAGTCCGTTAGGGTCGTTCATCCAGTTGTTCTTAGGCGTAAAGTGAAAGTTAGGCCTGTACATTTGTTCTTCAGAACTTTTTGTATCCTGGGCACTACATAATGCCCAAGATAAAAAGAGGGCACTGCTAAATGCTAACGGGAGAAGTTTTTTTAGTATCATTTCGTGATGTGTCTTTTTTTGTTAATTCTTCGCTTAGTTCTTCAAGAGACCTGCCCTTGGTTTCAGGCATTAAAAAGGCTACAAAGGCGAGCTGGAAAACCATCATTACAGTAAAAATAAGGAATACAACGCCTGCGCCAATTGTACTAAACAATAGTGGAATTAGTGAAGGGATAATGGCGGCAAGCACCCAGTGTACCGAACTGCCAAAGGCCTGGCCCGATGCACGTATATGGTTTGGAAAGATCTCTGATATAAATACCCATATTACAGCTCCCTGCCCAATAGCATGCGAGGCGATAAAAAGGAACAGGAAGGCAGGAACAGACATGCCACCCCAATTAAAGAAAAATGCTGCCGAGACCAATCCTAATGAAATTATGTATCCTATGGAGCCTATGTACATAAGTAATTTACGGCCCAATTTATCTATAAGAGCTACACCAAGTAAGGTAAACAGTAAATTGGCGACTCCTATACCTATACTGCTTAAAAGGGCCGTATTCTGGCCAAGGCCTGCTTCCTGAAATATTCGTGGAGCATAATATAGAAAGGCATTAATACCGGAGAACTGGTTAAAAAAGGCAATAAGGAAGGCAAGTATCAGTGGAAAACGATATTTTTTCATAAATATATTTTCATGGCTTTTATCGCCGGCCTGCTGTATTTCCAGCATCATTGTCTCAATATTAGCCTGAGGGTCTACGATAGCAAGTACCTTACGTGCTTCTTCATTCCTGAATTTAGAGAGTAACCACCTTGGGCTTTTAGGTACTGTGAACATTAGTGCTATGTATATTGCTGCCGGTACTGCCTGTATGCCAAGCATCCATCGCCAGGCGTTTTCACCAATGTCTTTAAGGAAGTAGTTAGATATAAATGCTACAAGTATGCCTAATACAATGTTAAATTGATATAAGGCCACAAGACGGCCCCTTTTTGATGCCGGGGCAATTTCAGAAACATATGCCGGAGCAGCTATAGTTGAGGCACCTACACCAAGGCCACCTAAAAACCGGAATGCGGCAAACGTAAAAGGGTCATTTGCAAGTGCCGAACCGATTGCTGAAATAAGAAAGAAAACGCCTATCCATAAAAGTGTGTTTTTACGGCCTATTTTGTTAGTTGGTATACCTCCAAAAATGGCACCCACTACAGTACCCCATAATGCCATGCCCATTACTACCGAACCATGAAAAGCATCGGATGAGTGCCACAATGCCTGTAACTGTTTATCGGCACCCGATATTACTACGGTGTCAAAACCAAAAAGAAAGCCTGCCATCGCAGCGGTAACAGACCAGATAAGTATTTTATTCATTGCAGATTTATTAATTGATCTGCTGCTAAATTATTGTTAATACCGCATTCGCTATTTTAAAAATGTTACAATTAAGTAATCCCGTGTGCATCATGTAATATGTTTATTACAAACTGCTGTTAAACAGTGTTTTAAATTTACGAAAACGATATATAAAAACGTTATAGTACTTATTTAGTTACCGGTGGTATGTTTTTGTTACATAGTATAACGTACATTGTAGTATCCGTTTATCCTGTTATTTTATATTCTTTTGGGGAAATGCCAAACTTGTTCTTAAACGCGGTTGAGAAATAATTTGGCGACGAGAAACCAAGGGAATATGCTATCTCGCTAATGTTCATTTCGCCTTCGCGCAGCATGGTGGCAGCTTTCTCTAAACGGATATTATTAATATGATCGCTTATACTCATACCTAATATGGCTTTTACCTTACGATACAATTGCACTCTTGATACATTAAGTTTTTCAGCCAGTTCTTCCACAGAAAATTTAGGATTGTCCATATTTTGCATAATATGAATGTTCATACGGGAAATAAAATCCTGCTCTGAGGTGCCAAATTTAGATTCCGGCTCTATACGGTAAATATTGTTGGTGTAATAATAGCGCAATTTTTCACGGTTAAAAAGCAGGCTACTTAGTGACTGGCGCAAAACAGAAAGACTGAACGGTTTAGTGAGGTACTGATCTACACCGGCCTGCATACCCTGTATAACCGATTCTTTATTGCTTTGTGCACTCAGTATAATAATAGGTATGTGAGACGTTCGCAGGTCTTTCTTAAGAGTTCTGCTTATCTCAAAACCGTCTGTACCCACAAGGTTGATGTCGCATATAACAATGTCCGGAACCAACTCTAAAGCCAGAGTTACAGCGTTACTGCCGTCTGAAACATGCACATCATATCCTGCCGACAGCTTATTGCTTAAAAAGTTTACCAGATCCGGATGGTCTTCAATTACCAATAATGTATATTTTTCGTGTCCCGGTGCTGATAGGCTAATTTCAGGCAGGTTATCATATTCAAGGTCATCCTGAAGGAGTGATGTATTGTACTCTGTAGTTATGGCTGTGCTTATTTCTGAAGGTAACAAGTGGTCGCTGCCTTTGTAAATTGTAATAACAAATTCGGTACCCTGCCTGGAGCGTACTTCTATAGTACCTTTGTGCAGAGCTATAAATTCTTTTGAAAGGTTTAGCCCTATACCGCTACTGTTCTTATTGTTGTTAGACGCCTTAAAAAAAGGATTGAATACCATATACATTTCCTTTTCAGGAATGCCTATACCACTGTCTTTTACTACAATTTTCAAAGTATTATCTGTGCCATCTTTAATACTGATGGTTATTTTTCCATTATCGGGCGTAAATTTAAACGCGTTAGAAAGCAAGTTAAAATACACCTTATCCATAAGGCCATTATCAATATAAACTTCGGTATCCTTATGATCGGCCATAAGGCGAAAATCAATATTCCTGCGGGCTGCTTCACCTTTAAAGTTGGCCATTACCTGATTGGTAAAAATGTAAATATTGGTTTTAGAAGCCCTTAGGGTAAACTTACGCTCTTCGATTTTTCTAAAATCAAGCAACTGGTTGATAAGGCGCAACAGGCGGTGGGAATTGCTGTATATTAGTTTAAGCTCGTCCATAAGCCTGGTACCCTTAATCTTATCATTTTCTATGAGCGATTCGGCATAGCTCAATATAAGTGTAATAGGTGTTTTAAACTCATGAGAAAGACCAGTAAAAAAACTGAGCTTTGCCTCATTACTGCTTTGTGCCGCAGCAGCCATTACTTCTATCTCATTTTTTTGGTCAGTGACGGTACTGTTTATTTGTTCAAGCTGCCGCTTTTTTCGCGAAATAGAAATGGTGCTGTAAATACTGTATATGGCAAGGCTGAGTATGATTACCAAAAATAAAGTAAGTAGCCGCACCAGGCTGTGTTGTGAAGCATATTCCTGTTCCTGCACGCTTATGGCATCAAGCTGCTGCTTTATAACCGTTTGCTGCTGGTCTACTTTGTCTAACTGGCTTTCAATAATTTCGTCGTTTATTTTGTCTATTACAATGGTGTTAAGAAGATTATTTTTCGTAATAGGTTCCTTATTATATATTTTTAGGGCAAGCCTAAGTGCCTCGTTACCGCCTGTAGGATAGAGTATGGTGGCTTGTAAAATTCCTTTCTGAACCAGTTCTATACCGCCATTTGGGGTATTAAGCGCATCTACACCTACAAATTTTATTTTGTTCTCAAGGCCCAGCTCTTTCGCTGTTTCCCATGCACCAAGTGCCATACGATCGTTTTGGGCAAATATATATTCTACATCAGAATTGTTTTGTAGTATTTTTTTTATTTGCGGTTTTACCGAACCACTTTCCCAGTCTCCATTAACTGTATTGAGTAACT
>Ga0247815_10000573_pt1 | contig 28690 bp, 29 predicted proteins | sample UWRJL194509B1_FD_181014 | JGI IMG/M metagenome (GOLD analysis project Ga0247815, IMG submission 181014) | Plant litter microbial communities from Arlington Agricultural Research Station in Wisconsin, United States - UWRJ-L194-509B-1 | ecosystem: Environmental > Terrestrial > Plant litter >...
TCTGTAGTAGTTCCGATCTGATCTGACAGTAAGGCCTTGCCAAAGGGGGGGGTTACCCGGTTTGATAGAGGTGCGAATCTTTATTAAACCAGCGCGTAAGCGCCAAGGAGTAACCCCATGAGCAGTGTTCCTCAAAGCGTCATCAAACACAAGGTCGGCTTGCTAAATTTGGCAACCGAGTTGGGTAACGTGTCCCGTGCTTGCAAGGTGATGGGATTTTCGCGAGACACGTTTTACCGCTATCAATCGGCCGTCGAGGCCGGTGGCGTCGATGCTCTGATTGATGCCAATCGCAAGAAGCCCAACCTGAAGAATCGCGTCGAAGAAGCCACAGAGAGTGCCGTTGTAGCCTTCTGCCTGGAGCAACCGGCCTTCGGTCAGGTCAGAGCCTCCAACGAGCTACGCAAGCGTGGGATATTCATTTCTCCTTCCGGTGTTCGGTCGGTGTGGTTGCGCCGTGATCTGGAATCGTTCAAGAAACGGCTGACGGCGCTGGAGCGCCACGTTGCGCAGACGGGTGACGTTCTGACCGAAGCCCAGGTTATCGCGCTTGAACGTAAGCAGGACGACGACGTCGCTCATGGCGAGATCGAAACAGCCCACCCTGGCTACCTTGGTAGCCAGGACACCTTCTACGTCGGCACGATCAAAGGCGTGGGCCGTATCTACCAGCAGACTTACGTCGACACCTATTCAAAGTGGGCTGCTGCAAAGCTCTACAACACCAAGACCCCGATCACTGCTGCCGATCTATTGAATGACCGCGTGCTGCCGTTCATGGAGGAGCAAGGCATGGGCGTGATTCGTGTGCTGACCGATCGCGGCACAGAGTTCTGTGGCAAAGCCGAGTCGCATGATTATCAGCTCTATTTGGCACTGAACGACATCGAGCACACGAAGACCAAGGTCCGGCATCCGCAGACCAACGGCATCTGCGAGCGCTTCCATAAAACGATTCTGCAGGAGTTCTACCAGGTCGCGTTCAGGCGCAAGATCTATCGCAGCATCGAAGAGCTGCAAGCCGACCTGGATGACTGGATCGCCTACTACAACAACGAGCGCACGCATCAAGGCAAGATGTGCTGCGGGCGCACGCCGATGCAAACTCTAGTTGACGGAAAGGAGGCGTGGCGCGATAAAATCACCACACTGAACAGCTGAATTTGACCTGACAGTCGCAGGCTTCAAACCGGGTAACTGTCAGATCAAGTCGCGATCACTACACCTGTTCGGTGTGCCCGAGCAGCGCGCTTGCGTCTGCCGCGTCCACGATCTCGCTGGCGGACTTGGCCCGAATGTCGCGGAACTGAAAGAGAGCAATCCGCTCGGCGAGGACGTGCTGCTCCGCCTTCTTGCATGCCTCGATAGCCGCTTTTCGGGCAGTGTCAAAGCGCAGGCGAAGATTCCACTTGTTCAGCTGCTGGCCGTCCGGCAATGATACCAAGTATGACCCGCGTTTGCGGCCTGGGCGAGCTTGAATACGCTCAATGACATTGGCCAGCTCTGATTTGATCTCGCCCTGGTACAGCATGATGCGCAACAGCTTTCCCGTCTTGGCTTGGCGGACAAGCAGTGCGTTGTTGCTGATGTCTAGGTCTGCCATCTTCAGCACGTCTGCCGGCCGCTGGCCAGTCAGATAGTTCAAGTCCATCGCGTCTCGCAGCTCGACGCTCGCATGGCGATAGACCGCGTCCCACACCGCTTTGTCCGCGTAGAAGTCGCGCGGCTTCTCCTTGTTCTTGCGGATGCCTCGGCAAGGGTTCTCATTGGTCGTGTAGCCCCATTCCCGCGCCATGTTGAAGATGTGAGAAAGCAGCGTCACCTCGCGGTTCGCGCGTACCTTGGCGGTGCGGGCGTCGCGATAGCTGGCGATGTGCTGTGGCGTCAGCGCGTCAATCGGCGCATTGCCGAACGCTTGGCGCAACTGCTTGATCGAGCCGTTGTTCTCCCGCTGCGTGTTGACTCCCTTCATCGGAAGAATGTCCTTGATATAGCGGTCGAAGACGAAAGCCATCAGCGTCGCGTCCGTGGGGATCGGTTTGCACTCCAGCTGCGCCCACTTGCGTTTCGCCTCGTTGAGATCGGTGCCCAGCGCGAACTCCTTGCGCTTGCCGTTCTCGTCGCGGCCGCTGTAGTAGTAGCCGATCCATATAGCGCCTGACTTGAGCTTTCGGTTTCGCTGGAGCATTCGCGGCGGCAGCTTCTTCCCTGTTGATTTTGGTCGCATTGTCGTCCCTTACCGAACTTTAGAGGCATCGAACTGCCATCCGCCTGCTGCCGGCGCCGCGAGTGATGCGGGGTTGATGCCGGCCATCCGCAGCCTGGCGTACAGTCGCCCGACCTTTGGCGTGCCGGCGCGGTTTTGGAAGAATACCCATCCATTTTTTGTCAGCCATTCGGCCTGGTCGCTTTTGCGGATGCAGCCGGATATTTCGTTCACCTCTTCTTCGGTAAGCGTTTCGCTGCTGATCGACAGCTCAAACATGGCGCTCATTGTTGCACCTGGTTGCTTGTAGCGAATGGGCACTTCGCGCAAGCATGCGCTCCGTCGTCGCACTGATCGGCGTGTTCCTCGGTGTGGCCGGCCTGCTGTGCTGCTTCGTAGCAGGCCGCTGCGGCTGCCTCTTCGTGGTCTGCATATGCATTTTGAATTGGGATGATGTTGCGGTCCATGTGGTGCTCCTTAGTTGCTCTGTTCGGTGGATTCTGCTGGGGTCGGCACGGTAAGCGTGCGATGCTTCTTGACCTTGATAACTGGACCATCTGCCGGCGTCTCGGCGCTGGTCGGTTTGATCTTCAGCTGGAGCTTGGGACGCTCAGCTTGTTGGCTGGCCTGGGCTGGCTCGACGGCGATTGTGGTGGCCGGCTGCTCGCTGTCGCATGCCTGCAACGTGTCGATCTTGTTCCATCCCGCGCTGCTGTAGCTATAGCCGGCTGCGGTCGCGGCCGCCTCCAGGATGCCAACGCGATCCGGGTAACTTGCAACGATCTCCGCCGCGACATCGGGCAGGCATTGTGGCCGTGCGACAAAGAAAGCGCGCAATGCTTCCTCGGTGTCCAGCGAGGACACGCTAATGGAAGTCGAGTCGCTTTTTTTAGCCCTGGCAGGTTTGGCCGTCGTGGTGCGTAGCAAGTCGCCTTGCGCGGGGGGCTTCGTCTTTGCCGCCTTCGGCTTGGCCTTCTTCGCCTTGGCCTTTTCCTTCTCCTTCGCAGCCTTGACCAGCTCGTCCTTAATGCCGGCGGCGTCGATGCCGTGCGCGGCCGCTGCTGCGAGCAAGCGCTCAGGCGCTTCTGCTGCGCCGGTGTAGGTATTGACGCCCAAGTCGCGCACGAGGGTCATGTCACGGATTAGCTGGTGGACCTGTTCAGTCTCCATCGTGCGGATGTGCGCGCTGATCGCCTCCATGGTGCTGACATAGCGACGATCAACATATCCGCCTTCAAACTCCTTGCCGGTCCAGCCATACAGTTTGCGAATGAAACCGTCCTCCGAGCTTGGTGAATTTCGCACCAGCAGTACAGCGACTTCTCGCACGTCCCAAGGATCGCCTATGGGCACGCCGGCATCGTGTACGGCGGTGAAGAGGTTGCGGCGGTATTGACGTTCAATGGCCGCCTGTTGTTCCTGTTTCTTCTCCTTGGCCTTTCGCAATGCCTCCTGAGCTGCTGGCGTTTTGCCAGCGCCGGCCATCTCAGCCATCAGCTCTTCCAGTTCGCTCGTCTTCGCGATCTCGATCAGTTTGCCGGGTTTGTACGGGTCTTCTAACAGCACCGTGCTCGCGATGCCTTTGCCCAACAGCTTGCGGTATGAGGTCTGTTGGCCACCGATGTGCATCGTGCTGTCGACGTCGGAATATCCGCTGCGCAGGTCGCTCGACGGATGCGGTTTGATCTTCTTCGCCGCTTCTCCGGTCAATACGGTTTGGCCGCGGTTTTCCGCTTGCTGCCTAGCTGTTGTGGAATGCGCGAGTTCCTTCTCGCGGAAGCAGGAAGGGTCCATGCAAACGTTGCCGGTCTTTTCGTCGCTGTCGGCTTGGTTGCCGCTGCGTTTCGGGCAGGCCGTGCAAGGGCCGGCTGCGGGAAGCAAGCTCGCATCTTTGATCGAGAACACGCAACCCTTCAGCTCTACGGTGTAGTGGTGACGCAGATGCTCTTTCACTGCTCGCACCGACATCGTCTCTCCCCGATAGTCCGGCTTCAAAATGTCCTTTGCTGCCTTCCTTTGCATCTCTGGACTCGGAAGTCGGGCCAACAACTCGGCAGTAGCCGCTTCGAATTTGCTGTCCATAAACTGCTCGCGGAGATCGAGCGCCAGGCGGCAGAGTTTCAATCGGTTGTACACGTAAGTGCGGCTATGCTTGAGGTCATTCGCCAGTTGATCGGCGGTATAGCCGTGAGTCAGCATCAAGCGCTCGAAGCCTTCAGCCTCCTCCATTGGGTGCGGGTCTTCGCGTTGAAGGTTCTCCAGAATTTGGAGCTTGGCTGCTTCCAAGTCGGTCAAAGAGCGACACATCGCTGGTATGCTGACGCAGCCGGCCATGATCGCCGCGCGATAACGGCGTTCGCCGGCGACCACCTCATACAGCTGCGGCGCCTCAGGCGTAGGCGTGACTGGGCGAATAAGGATAGGCTGAGCGAGGCCAATAGCTTTAATGCTCTCCGCCAGTTCGGTCAACGCTGGCAGGTTGAAGCGCTTACGGTTGGTGTAAGAGATTCGGATGTACGCCAAGTTGAAATGGCCGAACGCGGAACCGTCGTCCATCACAAGCTCGTTGACTACGATAGGTTGATCCGTCGTCGCCGGCAGTTGCGGTGGTGGCAGGATAGTGAGAGCTGCACTCACGGCTGAAGAAGTAGTTTGCATTATGATTTTCTGGATGTGTTAATCGAGATCGTTAGCGGCTGCGCGTTTGCGGTCCATTGCGGCGGCACGGTGCGGATGCTTGCGCGCGTATGAGTGCAGGGCGATGTTTAGGGCAGGGTTCTTGAGGGCAGTCTCAAGCGTGCCGCCAATGCGCAGGCTTTGATGGGCCGCCATCAGTGAGCGGTCGTCGGGGGCGGCAGGCTGAACGGAAATGCTGCAAGGGGTGTCGCCTTGCTTGTCGGCCGCTGCCTCGTAGGCGTCATAGCTAGACGCCGCTTGTGCCTTGTATTGGGTGGTGTCGGCTTCGGTGCGGACCTTGACGTTAAACTCGGACAGCAAATGCTGCTGGCGAGCGATAGCCAGGCGCAGCTCGTCCGCTGTGTCGCCTGGCATGCCTGCGAAGCCTGCCGCCGTCAGCAGCTCAACCGCGTTGCCTGCGGCGATGGAAAGCGTGTGGAAGGATGCGGTGAGCGCAGCGGAGCAATCGTGGTAGCTGCCGTTAGCGAGGGTGAGGCGGGAGCTGGAAGTCATTTGCAGACCTCCGTTCCCGTTTCCAGACTGTTGTGTGCAGACGTCTGCACACGCGGAACTGGTTGTGAAAGGTTTCGTGCTTTGATGTAAGCATGACCTTTGAGGCCTGCATATGGATCGGCAGCGATGGCGCGAGTGCGGACTACCGGAGTTTCTGAGAGGCTAAGCGTTGTAAAACGAGTCGATTTAGATTCTTCTGTGACCATGTCATGCTCCTATCAAGTAGTGATACGAGCAAAAGTATAGATAATCTATTCTTCAAAGTAAAGAAAAACTATACTTTGAAATGATGCGAAGTGTAAATCTATCCAAATGTAACAACACTCATGAGCTGACTTACCTCTGCTGCCAATGTTGCCGCAAGCCACTTTGCATCCGATTTAATAGTATGATCCCAGCCGTCGAAGTCGCCGGATGTCAGGAGGTGGTTGAGGGCACTCAATTGAGCAGTCCGCATTTGCAGGTACTCAATTGCACTATCTTTTGCCACGACAACCTGAACCCCTGGGAACACGGAAGCGGTTCCAGTTTGTTCGTCTTCGAGTGCTTCTGTGTTATCAGTTTGCATCTAGTGTTTCCACAAATAATTATTAAAGACTGCAATTATATGCGGATGGCTTCACCGTGTAGCTATCGGGTATCGCTCCATTTATCTACACTGCTTTTCCATGAGTAGAGACATAGCCCCATTTGGCCTGCGGATGCCTGCCGATTTAAAGCTGCGAATAGCGAAGCACGCGCGCGAGGGTGCGCGCTCCATCAATGCGGAGATTATCCACAGGCTCACCGACAGCGTGGAGGCAACCGAGCGGCCGCTAGGCGACTATACGGATGGGGAACTGATTCGAGAATTGATGGACCGCTACGAACGTGGCGTCGTGTCAATACGGATAGGCCGGCCCGACGACGAGGGGGGCGGCGTGTAGGCTGTTACTTTTTACGGACAGGGCAAGTGTCTAGCAACGTTATGATCGTGCTTTGGATATGTGGCGGCACGTCGCGCTCTTTGAGCGCAGCGACGATATGTCCGAAGAAAAATTCATAGCCTGGCGCAGCAGGAACCTGTTCCAACACGCCCGTAGCGAAATCCCCCTCGCTGGAACTTTTCTCCAGTACTGACGGAGGCAATGGTTGCCCTGTGATCTTGCTCACTGCAATCAACTGGGAAATACTGGGCTGATGTTTGCCTAGCTCCCAGTGCGATATATTCCCCTTTGTATTGCCGCGACTGGTCCTCAGCTCCAATGCGAGCTTGGCGCCTAGCGCCTCCCCGGATAGGCCAGCCGTCTTTCTGGCTGCCCGAACCCATGTTGCTATTTCGTCTTTAATTTCCATGTTTGAGATCGTATAGGTTTCCTATACCGATTAGGGACAGAAAAACTTGACTTAAAAGTATAGAAAAACTAGACTTCGGCTCTGGCTTAATTTCCATAACCCAATGAACACTACTCCATTAGACGAAGTCATAGCGCTTGTTGGCTCCATGCAGGCGGTCGCGGCACACCTCGGCGTTACTAAAGGCGCTGTCGGGCAGTGGAAATTGCCTGGCCGTCGAATCCCCGCAGAACACTGCCCAACGCTTGAAAAACTCGTGTCGGGCAGGGTCCGCTGCGAGGCTTTACGACCGGACGTCGACTGGGCCTATCTTCGGGGAACGGTTAAAGCTTCCGCGTCGCGTCATTGATGGATCGAAGTGTAGTTCTGAACGATGAATGTAAAAACCATAATTTCTAGGGAATAGTATGGATCTCCGCAAAGCAGTAGTAAGAATGGTGAGTGCAGTAAATGGCGGCTGGACGGTTGCGGCTGCACACTTGGGCATGACCGAGAACGCGCTACGCAATCGCGTCTATGAAACCAAAGGCCAGACGCTGTCGACCAACGACAAGCTGACGCTGCAAGAGTTGTCGGGCACCACGTTGTTCGTCGAGGCGCTGGCGGCGGCCAGCGGTGGAACCTTCGTCCGTTTTCCGGACATCGGTCAGGTCGAGAATGAATCGGTTCAGCTGATGTTCAACGATATGTACGCCCAGCTTGGCGAGCACTTCAAGCTCTTTATGAAAGCGATTGAGGATGGCGTCATCGATACGACCGAGCGCACCGATATACAAGCGCACGGCGCGGAACTGCATCGCAAGGTCGAGCAATTGCAGGCGCTGATGTTCAGCATGTACTGCCGCAGTACCAACACGGTCAAAGTGAAAGCTCCTGCAGAGGAGGTGGCTCATGGCTAATCATGACCTCCCGCGCCGCGAAAGCTCCGCGCACGTTGCCCTCCGCGCGCTGCAGAACATCGGCGGCCATGCGCTGATTCCAGTCTGGATGCGTGTGCTGAATTGGAAGACGAAGCAAGCGGGCTTTTGCGGCCCGGTTGTCGATCGATTGGAGCGCGCAGAGTTGATCTCGGTTGAAGGCGCGCTTTGCACGGTCACAGCAGCTGGCCGCGCATACCTGGGAATCCCAAAGGCGGAGGCCCCGCAAGAGCCTGCTCTGCCGGCCGGTCCTCGTTATGTGCCGCCAATGCGCCCGCTGAACATCGCAAAGCATTTTCCCCCGCGCCCCCTGCGCCCGGAGGGCGACGAGTTCCGCGCGATCCCATCCCTGATCGCCGATCAGCGTATCGCGTATCGCCCTGGAGTGGTTGTATCGAATGCCTGATTTCGCCGCTATTCCACAAGAGCTGCGTGAGCGGCCTCAATGGCTCGTCTGGCGTTTCGAGCCGAACCCGAACCCAGCGAAGCCAAAGCCGCTGAAGGTTCCGTATTGGGTGAACGGTAAGAAGCGCTACGGAGTGCAGGGCGACAAGGCCGACCGTAGCCGCCTCGTCACGCTCGACGTCGCCCTGGCCACGCTGGCGGCGTCCCAAGGCCACTACACCGGGATAGGCTTTGCGTTCCTCGCTGGCGATGGCTTGATCGGCGTCGACATCGACAAGTGCATCGACCTGGAGACGGGCGAGGTCACCGAGCTGGCCCTGCAAGCGATGGCCGGCTGTGATTCGTACACCGAGTATTCGCCTTCGGGCACCGGTATCCACATCATCGTGGCCGGCGCCACCACGACCTTTAAATCGAATGAGATTGGCCTGGAGGTGTTTTGCTCCAGTCAGTTCTTCACCTTCACCGGCCGCCAGTTGTCCGGCTCGCCGTCCGCGATCAATCCGATTTCGGACGGCGAGCTTGACCGCCTGCGCGTCCTTGTCCGTGGCGCTCGCCCTGCTGCTACTCCAGCGCGTGCCAACACGTCGGCCCCCCTTCCCCCCGGCGCGAGCGACCTCCGCGCGCGTCTCGACGGCGCCCTGGTTCATATCAGCCCGGAGGGCCATGACCAATGGATTCGCGTCGGTATGGCGCTGTACAGCGCCCTGGGCGAGAACGGCTTCCGCGTGTGGGATTACTGGTCGTCGCGCGCCGAAAGCTACGGCGGAGAAGAGGAGCTTAAAAAGCGCTGGGCGTCGTTTGGTAAACGTGGCGTCAACATCACCGAGGCGACTATCTTCAAGATGGCCCTTGATGGTGGCTGGAAGCCGCCGCGCTCAGTCCTTCCTCCTCCTATCAAGCCTGGTTCTTTGTCCCCCCGCCCCCCCGGCGCAAGCGAAGCCGCCCGCTCGTCCGACGCCCCCCCGCCCCCCGCTGGAAGCGACGGCGGCGTAATCAGCGCTGGGCACGCCCAGCGAGGAGAGGGGTTAATTCAAGCGGGGGCGAAGGCCCCCGAGAACGACGGCCAAGCCGTCGAAGTCGCAGTGGTCGACGCCGCTGACCCTTTCCCGGCCGCCGTCGAATCGATGGTGGCCACATACGACTATCCGCTTGGCGACGACGAGAGCGAGCCGGCCGGGATGGACGACATTCCCTTTGGCGAGAGCGCGCCGCTTTTCGCCGGGGGGGAGGGGGCGGGCGCTGTCGTCAAGAAGGACAAGCCGAAGAAGATTTATGGCGCCGAACACTGGCTGGCGGTGGAGGACGTGCTCGACAACTTCATCCTGATCTACGGCGAAGACTTGGTTTGGGACTGCCGGCAGCGGATGCTCATGAAGCTATCCGCGATGCGCACGGTGGTGCAGAACAATGACGTCATGAAGTTTTGGGGCGGCGAGGCGCGCAAGTGGGTCCTGAAGAAAAACATCGTTTTCGATCCGACAGAGACGCCCAGTCCGGCACGCAGCGGGCCGACAGCGACAGTCAACCTTTTCAGCGGATGGCAGATGACGCCGAAGGCGGGAAAGTGCATCCAGATACAGGCGCTGCTGCTTCACCTGGTCGACGGTAACGACGACATGTTCGACTGGATCGCGCGATGGCTGGCCTACCCGCTGCGCAATCCCGGCGCCAAGCTTGAGACGTCGATCATCATGCACGGCGATGAAGGCTCAGGTAAGAATTTCTTCTTCGAGAAGGTCGTCAAGGCGATCTACGGCGAGTACGGCTATGTGATCGGCAATCAACAGCTGGAGGCACCTTTCAATGACTGGGCATCCATGAAGCTGTTCATGGTGGCCGATGAAGTGGTGACGCGGGCCGAGCTGAAGCAGATGAAAGGCAAGCTGAAGTATTTGGTATCCGGCGACACGATCATCATCAATCCCAAAGGGTTGCCGGAACACAGCGAGCGCAATCAGATGAACTTCGTGTTCCTGTCGAACGAACTGCAACCGCTCGCGCTGGACAAGACCGACCGTCGCTACCTGGTTGTGTGGACGCCGCCGGCATTGACCAAGGAGTTCTACGTCAGCGTGGCGGAGGAGATCGCGCAGGGCGGGATAGAGGCTTTTTATCACTACCTGATGTACGAGTTGGACATGGGCGACTTCAATGAACACACGAAGCCCATCTACAACGACGCTAAAGACAAGCTGATTGAAAAGAGCCTGGCGCCGGCCGAGCGCTTCTACCGCGAATGGTCGACGGGCCTGCTGCCGCTGCCCTTTATCACGGTTGGCGTCACGCAGCTCTACGAGGCGTTTCAAACCTGGTGTACGCGTTCCGGCGAGTCGCGCTACACCACGCAGACGATGTTCAGCCCGTCCGTTGAACGCTACGCCGGCGCGGCGCTGAAGAAGCATCCGCTCAAGTACGAACTGGGGCATGTGGTCAAGCAGCGCATTGTGTTCCTGGTGGGCGAGCAACCGAAGGATAAGACGCTGAGGGACTGGGCCGAGCCGGCATGCGCGCTGTTCGAGTCCGCGCTCAAGACGTACAAGAGTAGAGGATTTGTCGATGTTGACGGTTAAGCGCCCACATCATCACAAACCCCCCACATCGCAAACCCGCATGAATACTAGGGATGTTGGCGGTATGGGCAGTATTGGCGGTTTTTGTTTCACTCACGCGCACGTAAAGGCTGAGCGACGGAAAGAAGTAGCAGGGCGGCGGGAAATTATTTATATCAATTCAAATTTAACTATCAACACTATCAATACTCTCAACAAAGCTAGTAAAAATCAGGCTCTCCGATGTGGGGGGTAGTGTTGACGGTGTTGAGGGTTTAGAAAAACGACATACCACACTGGTCGGGCGGCAGTGTGGACCAAAACAGAGCATAGGATCGTGATGAAAGAGTTTGAAGCGCGGATGGACAATTGGCGGCGGGTGGTGAGTGGCGGCAGCAGCGCGGCGTCGGCGTGTTGCGCCAGCTGGGCGAAGTGGTATGTGGCGCTGCGGACGTCGGAAGCACCGCCACCGCAGGATGTGCTCGAAGCGAAAATCAAGCCGCTGCGTGGCTTGGTGACCGCTGATCAATTGGACGGCTGGTTGATCGAAGCTGCCTACCGTCAGTTGGGTGATTTCAACGACCGCATGGCGTTGAAGTGCCGCCATATCTATGGGCTCGATGAGGCGCGTATCCGTATGAGATTGAAGGGTGTGCGCGGCCCGCACGTGCGCTTGGTGATCGCCCGCGCAGAAAATAATCTCAAAGCCATCTTGAAAAAGCTGGACGAGGCGAATACCATTCGCTCTACAACTTGCCTGCCGGGGCGTCCCGTGCCTACTGTCGAATCGACGCTTCCTTGATGGAGGCGTTTGTTCGCCGGTATGATACATTGCTCATTCGATACATATTTTTACTGGAGGGATCATGAGCTTTGCGGTAGGTGACACAGTGATGTTGAAGTCCGGAGGCCCGACAATGACTGTCACATATGTTTTGAGTGATGGTGAAGTCAGGTGTGTTTGGTTCGTTGACGGCACTTCGGTAAGTAAGCATGATTTTCCTTCACAGGCGTTACTGCTAAGTGAAAGCTAGCACTGTTCAGTGCGATTAATCGTCGGATAACAGAGAGCCAGTCGAAGACGTGGCTCTTTTTTTTCGTCCGGTGTTTCGCAAAAAAAAGCCGTATCAGTAACATCGCAGAATTCTCAACAGCGAAAGGCGGTGATCTGTCTCAATCCGCAACACAGCGGTGGATTCCATATTGTTCGTTTCTTAGCCCGGTTCGCCGGGCTTTTCTTATTCAAGTGCAGACGTCTGCACGGCACGAGGAGCGCCATGCCGCGATCAGCACCACGCCCCTGTACTCAGCTTGGCTGCAACGCCCTGGTGCGTGACGCCAGCGGGCGCTGCCCCAGGCATCCGCGTGAACCGTGGGTCAAGCCGGTCGCCGCGACGAAGCGCATAACCGGCCGCCGTCTCCAAACGATGCGCGCGGCCCTGTTCGCTCGTTCGCCATTGTGCGCCGAGTGCGACAGGCAAGGGCGCGTCGCCGAGGCGACCGAACGTGACCACGTCATCCCCTTGGCTGAAGGTGGTCAGGACGAGGACGAGAACGTCCAGGGCCTGTGTGCCCCATGCCATGACGAAAAGAGTCGCGCTGAATCCGCGCGTGGTCGATGGCGTCCAGCCCTGCCGTGAGGGGGAGGGCGGGTCAAAAGTCTGAGGGCTGCGCGGTGGAAACCGTCAGCTTAGGTCTATTTTTATGAAACTCGAAAACTACCCCCTGGGGGTTTAAACAGCAGTACCTCACCGCCGCGCACTTCGCGTTGTCGACCCTTCGTGCGGCTGAAAGAAATCACATGAACCTAAAAGCGTACTTCGCAACGGCGCTCCCACCAGGTAGCGCGACCGTGCCCAAGCCGGGCCATGCACTTACCTCGCCGGCGCCACCTCCGTCTTTTGGTCTCAGCGGCGATGAGCTGGAGATCTACGGCTACATCTGCGAGCACCTCTGCATCGTTGGCATTGAGCATATGACGTCGGGCATCACCATCGCCGTCACGGCCCGGACGCTGATGCAGTATCACGCCGCATGCCGTGAGTGCGATGAGAAAGGCCGCTCTCAGACTTCGAAGACTGGATGGGCCACGCCGACACCTTGGGCCGATGACGAAAAACGCCTCAAGATGGAGCTGGGCCAATGGCTACCCAAACTTTGCTTAACAATCCCTTCGCTGGCGCGGGTCCGCAAGGACTCGGGGGAAAAGGCGGGGCAGGACGACCTGTTCGCCGACCTCGTAAACCACGGCACCAACTCACCAAGAAGCGCCTCGCTGAACTGACGCCGGCCGAGCTGGAGGAGTGGGACGAAGCGTACGGCTTGCCGGTGCTGCGCGGCGAGATCGTCACCGGCCGGTATGTCTACCTGGCGGTGAAGCGCCACTACGAAGACCTGGTGAACGGCGGCAAGCGCGGCCTGGTGTTCGTGCCGGCGCACGGCTGGCACATCATCCAATACATCGAGCGATTCTTCGTGCACATCAAGGGGCCGCTGGCTGGCAAGCCGATCCTGCTCGATCCGTGGCAGAAATTCTGGACGGCTGTGCTGTACGGATGGCGACGCGCCAGCGATGGCGGCCGACGCTTCAATCGCGGCTACGAGGAGGTGGCGCGGAAGAATGGCAAGAGCACGTGGAAAGGACCGCAAGGCGCCTATCTGTTCTCGATGGACGGCGAGATCGGCGCCGAGGTGTACGCGGTGGCGACCACGCGGGCGCAGGCCATGACGGTATTCAAGCCAGCCTTCGACAATATCAAGCGCTGGGTACGGCGCTCGAAAGGCGTGGCGCGTTCGTTCAAGGTGTTCGCCGGCTTGAACCAGGAGAAGGTCGAGCTGGACGACAACTCGGTGTTCGCGCCGCTGCCGGCCAACGCGGAAAACCTCGATGGCCTGAACCCCTCGGCGATTTTGTTTGACGAGCTGCACGCCCAAAAGCACCGGGACGTGTGGGACGTGATGGAGTCGGCGCTGGGCGCGCGCTTTCATCCGCTGCTGTCGGCGATCACGACGGCCGGCTTCATCTTGGACGGGATCTGCACGGAGCAACGCGCGTATCTGATTTCCGTCCTCGAAGGCAAGCGGATGGACGACGCCTATTTCGGCTACGTCTACACGCTGGACGCGGACGACGACCCGTTCAAGGAATCGAACTGGATCAAGGCCAATCCGGGCCTGGGCAAGTCGAAAACGCTGGAGTACATGCGCGGTATGGCCCGCAAGGCTGCTGCTTTGCCCGGTGCGCGGGCCAATTTCCTGACCAAAGACCTGAATATCTGGTGCAACAGCGCCGATGGATGGTTCGATATCAGCGTGTGGGACAAGGGCGGCAAGAAATTCGACCCCGAAATACTCAAGGGCCGCAGGTGTTTCGGCGGTCTTGACCTCGCGTCGACGCGGGATTTGACCGCCTATTCGCTGGTTTTTCCGCCCGAAGAGGACGGCGGCGACTGGTATGTGCTGGTCTGGATGTGGTGTCCGAAGGAAAAAATCGAGACGGAGGCCGACGAAGACGCCGCGCCGTACAAGGCGTGGGAGGAGGCGGGCTGGTTGACGGGCACGCCTGGCAACGTAACCGACTACGTTCCGGTCAAAGCGCGCATCTTGCAGTCGATGCAGGACTACGACGTGCAGGAGATCGGCTTCGACCGCTGGAACGCGCTGCAGCTGGCCAACGAGTTGCTGGAGCAGGACGTGCCGCTGGTCGAGGTGCCGCAGAACACCGGCGGCATGTACCCCGGCAGCAAGCGCCTGGAGGAACTGGTCTACGGACTCAAATTGCGGCACGGAGCAAATCCAGTGCTGCGCTGGTGCGCGGTCAACACGGCGCTGCTGTTCGACTCCAACGGCAACTTCAGGCCGGACAAGAAGAAGTCGAACGCCAACGGGCGCATCGACGGCATCGTCGCCACCGTCATGGCTCTGAGCCGCGCCGTATCAGGCACCGAGGAAAGCAACCTCGATGACTTCATTTTCAACCGGGTAATCACGCAATGAATCTAAAGACCAAGGCCATCGCATGGCTGAAGAAATCCATCGCCGGGGCGGTCGCGACACTGTCCTCGGGCGGCGGAGGCGGCAGCTCCTATTCCGGCAAGAGCGTCAACGTGCAATCGGCGCTGCAGCTGGCGACCGTGTGGGCGTGCGTCAGGCTCATTTCGGAAACAATCGCCACGCTGCCGCTGAGCGTCTACGAGCGTGACGCGAAGGGGCGGCGCACGGTTGTGCGGGACCATTGGCTGTACACGCTGATCCACGATCAGCCTAACGCCAACATGACCGCCGTGGAATTTTGGGAGGCGGTGATCGCGCAGCTCTGCCTATGGGGCAATTCCTACTGCCTTAAGAGCTACGCGGGCGGGCGCATCGTGTCGCTCGACCCGCTGCGGCCGGATCGCATGACGGTCAAGACCGACGAGAACGGCGCGCTGTTCTATTCGTATGTGACCACGGCCGGCGTCAAGAAGTACACCGAGGACGAGATTTTCCACGTCAAGGGTTTTGGAATCGACGGCCTGATCGGACTATCGCCCATCGCCTACGCCCGCAACAGCCTGGGCGCGGCGATGTCGGCGGACGAGGCCAGCGGCAAGGTGTTCGCCAACGGCATGCGCGCCGGTGGCGCCTTGAAGATGAAGGAAATCCTCAAGAAGGAGCAGCGCAAGGAAATTCGGGAGAGCCTGCTGGAGGATCTGGTCGGCACGGCCAACACCGGCAAGTTGATGGTGCTCGAAGGCGGCGCGGAGTACGTGCCGCTGTCGATGAACCCGGAAGACGCGCAGATGCTGGAAACGCGCGCGTTCAACATCGAAGAGATTTGCCGCTGGTATCGCGTGCCGCCTTTCATGATCGGCCATAGCGAGAAGTCCACCAGCTGGGGCACAGGTCTGGAACAGCAAATGATCGGCTTCCTGACCTTCGCGCTTCGCCCTTACCTGACGCGCATCGAGCAGGGCATCAAGAAGAGCTTGCTCAAGCCGGCGGACCGCCGCCGTTACTTCGCCGAATTCAACCTGGAGGGGCTGATGCGCGCCGACTCGGCCGCGCGCGCGGCGCTGTACGCATCGGCCGCGCAAAACGGCTGGATGACGCGCAACGAAATCCGGGAGTTGGAGAACCGGCCGCCGCTCGAAGGCGGCGACGAGCTCACCGTGCAAAGCAACCTCGTTCCCCTGGGGATGCTGGGCAAGGTGACATCGGCCGCGAAGGCGGCGAAACAAGCAATTTTGAACTGGCTGGAATTGCCGGCCTTTGAGGAGAGCAATGAAACGTAAGAACGCGGTATTCAAAATCCGCAGCTTTGACCTCGACGTCAAGGCGGTGTCGGAATCAGGCGTGTTCACCGGCTACGGCTCGGTGTTCGGCGTGGTCGACAGCTACAACGAGGTGGTGGCGCCCGGCGCTTTCAAGGCCAGTCTGGAGGAACTGGCCGCCAGTGGCCGCGCCATTCCCATCCTGTGGCAGCACCGCACCGGGGAGCCCATCGGCGCGTGGGCATCGCTCAAGGAGGACGCGCGCGGTCTGCTGGGCGACGGCGAGTTGTGGCTGGACGAAGCGCCGTACGCACGCCTGGCATACAAGGGCATGCAGACCAAGACCATCACGGGCCTGTCCATCGGCTACTACGTGCGGCGCAGTAGCTACGACGAGAAGACCGGCATCCGCACGTTGCTCGAACTGGAGCTGGTGGAAATTAGCATCGTCACCACGCCGGCCAACGACGACGCGCGCGTCGAAACGATCAAGTCGCGCATCGCACGCGGCGACTTGCCCGATGTATCCGACTTTGAGGAGTTCCTGGTTGGCGCGGGCTTCTCGAAATCTCAGTCCGCGGTGATCGCAAACCGTGGGCTGAAACATCTGCACCGGCCCGACGCCGGCAACGATGAAAAGAGCGACATCGCCGCGCTGGTACAGCAGGCGAACAAATTTTCCCTTCCTACCTTTTAAGGACGCAACATGAACATGAATACCCAAGACCGCACGATGCAACGCAAGAACGCGGGCCAGCGCGCGGACGACCAGCTGGAACTGAAGCAGTTGACCGACTCGCTGGAGCGCCGCGACACCGAGATCAAAGGCTGGTGCGAAAAGGCGACAGCCGAAATCAAGGACCTGGGCAAGGTGAGCGCCGAGACGACCGCCGCGCTGCTCAAGCTGTCCGAGGGCGGCGTCGAGATGCAAGACCGCCTGCTGGAAGTTGAACAAAAGCTGGCGCGTCGCGGCAATCAGGACGGCGCCATCATCAAGTCGGTCGGCACCATGTTCTCGGAGTCGGACGACTTCAAGGCGCTGCTGGCCAAGGGCGGCCGTGGCACCGCGCGCATGTCGCTCAAGGCGGTGACCAGCATCAACAGCGGGACGACCGGCACCGGCGGCGTGGGCGCCGCCATCCGTCCGGACCGGCTGGAGGGCATCAACGCGCCGCCGCAACGCGAATTCACCATCCGCGACCTGATCATGCCAGGTCGCACCGGCTCGAACTCGGTCGAGTACGTGCGCGAAAGCGGCTTCCAGAACATGGCGGCCGCCGTCGCCGAGGGCGCGCGCCGCGCGCAGTCGGACCTGAGCTTCGACCTGGTCATGGCGCCGGTGCGCACCATCGCGCACTTCTTCAAGGCGTCGCGCCAGGTGCTGGACGACATCCCGCTGCTGCAAAGCTACATCGACGGGCGCGCCCGCTATGGTCTGAAGTATGCCGAGGAAGAAAAGCTGCTGGGCGGCGACGGCGTGGGTCAAAACATCTTGGGCCTGATCCCGCAGGCGTCGACGTTCAACGACGCGCTGCGCAAGACCGGCGACACCCGCATCGACACGCTGCGCCGCGCGATCCTGCAATGCCGCATCGCCGAGTACCGCCCGAGCGCCGTCGTATTGAATCCGGTGGACTGGGCGGAGATCGAGTTGCAGAAGGACGACACCGGCCAATACATCTGGGTCAACGTCGGCACCGGCGCCGAACCGATGTTGTGGCGCCTGCCGATCATCGACACCAACGCCATGCCGGACGGTCATTTCATGGTCGGCGCCTACAACATGGCCGCGCAGGTGTTCGACCGCGAAGAGGCGAACGTCGAGGTGTCGACCGAGGACGGCGACAACTTCAAAGAGGGCATGGTGACGATCCGCGCGGAGGAGCGCCTGGCGCTGGCCGTGCACCGTCCGCAATCGTTCGTCTACGGCCCATTCGCCAAACCGTAATCTCAACCTGGGAAAGGGCGGGCAGGGAGACTTGCCCGCACAAATAATATGGATATTGAAATCACCAAGTCGCACCAATCGGCCGGCGCGTGGGTACATCCCGGCGCCGTACAGCGTGATGTGGACGAGGCCCGCGCGCAGGATTTGTTCCGCAACGGCCTGGCCCGACCGGCCGTGGTGCTGCGCGTGCGCACCGCCGACAGCAAGCCGGCATCCACGCCGCAGAATAAAGACGCCGCAAAGCCGTCCACGAAGGCCATCACGGCGAAACGGATCGAATCCGGCTCCAACACTCAGCCGGCGGCGGTAAAGGCGACTGAGGCCGTCTTAGGCGGCGCCGAAGGCAAAGACGCCGCCGAAGGTGGCGAGCAGGAGCAGGGCGATGCCGCTGGTCAGTCTTAACCTGGCGCGCAAGCATCTGCATGTAGACGATCCGGAAGACGACGAGATGGTGCTCTTCTACCTCGCCGCCGCCGAGCAAGCGGCGTGCGACTTCATAGACCGTAACGCTTATGTGGACTCGGCGGCGCTCGATGCGGCGGTCGCGGCGGGCACTGCCGGCGAGCGGCCGATGGTGGCCAATCCCGCCATTCAGGCGGCGGTGCTGCTGATGCTGGGGCACCTATGGGAAAACCGCGAGGACAGCGTCATCGGCGTGAGCGCCGTGGAGCTGCCCAAAGGCTCGCGCACGCTGCTTAATCCTTCCCGTATCGGGATGGGGGTCTGATGCGCGCGGGACGACTCAAGAAGCGCATCACGTTCCAGTTGCAGCTTGCCGGCAAGGACTCGGCCGGCGGCACCGCTTACACCAGTGCAGACGTCTGCACAGTGTCGGCCGGCGTGAAAAACCTGCCGAGCGACGAGAAGCGGCAAACGACCCACGGCGGCGAGCAGCCGATAGAGAAAACGGAATTCACCATCCGCTATCGGCGCGACATCAATTCAACGATGCGCATCGTCTACAAGAGCAACATCTTCAACATCATCCATGTGAACAACGTGAACGAGGATAACGAAAAGCTGGTGATCACGGCGCACGCCGGCAGCGAGGTGGCGTAAATGGCGGAAAGGATTGAGGGACTTGGCGGCCTGCGCGCCGGCTTCACCGGCTTGGCGGAGAGCATGCGCACCAAGACGTCGCGCTACATGGTCGCGGCCGGCGGCGGGGTGCTGCGCAAGGAGGCGCGCAGCCTGGCGCAGGCGCAGGGTTTGAAGCTGACCGGCGCGCTGATTAAAAACATCGTCATCAAGCGTGACCGGACACCGGACGGCCTCACGCAATACAACCTGGGGGTGCGCCGTGGTCGTGATCTCGGCAAGAAGGCCGGGAAGATGCTCGTCGTCGGCAAGAACGGGCGGGTCACCAGCGTCTACCGGGACGATCCGTTCTATTGGTGGTTCCTGGAGAAAGGCAGGAACGTTTACATGGGCCGCAACCAGCGCCGACGCAACGGGTTAAAGCGCCGCGTGTCGGCGACGCCGTTCATCGCGCCTGCGCTGGAGAACAAGCGTGCCGACGCCATCGAGGCGATGGCGACGCGCCTGGCCACCGAAATAGCGAAGGCGAACAGAGCATGACGATTGAGGAAATGGTCTATCAAGCCCTGTTGACGGTGCTGGCGAACACGCATGCCGTGGAACTGCCGACGCGACCGAGTTGGCCAGCGCTGGTGTTTGAAATCGATTCGACGCCGGAAACCGGCTGGGTGCTGGGCGGCGGTTATGACCAGCATGAAATCGTGGTATCGACGCTGTCGAAATCGAAAGCGGAAATCGCCGTCCTGCGGCGCAAGACGCTGGACGCCATCGCTGCGCTGCCCGGTTTCATGGGTGACGAGTTTGCCGGCGACGCCGAGTTCGAAGGCGACGCGGGCGTGTATGCCTATGTGCAGAACTTCCGGGTACGCACCCGGCGATAGAAAAATTTTGATGAATCCGGCCCGCCACGTGCGGGCCATTTTTTTTTGGGAGCAACATGAAAACGAAACAGGATGCGATGCGCCAAGCCGAGCCGGTGCGCGCCGATGAGTTGGTAACGGCGGTGGCGCCGGCAATCACCACCGAGCCGGCGGACGTGGCCGTCACGGATGAATTCGCGGGCCACGGTGGCAGCTACGTGTTCCATCCGGCCATCGGCCTGCGCACCCGCGCGGTCGCCGATGCCGACGCGGCGGTGGAGGTGGCGCAATGAGCAAGGTGATGCGCAATGCGGTGCTGCTGTTCAAGCTGCAGCCGGTAGAAAAAGTGGATGCGGCGCCGACAGGCGTGCTCAACGCGGTGATGGCGATGAACATTTCGGCGCAGCCGGTGTCGGCGGAATTCGCCAAGCGCAACAACATCAAGCCGTACTTCGGCAACATGGGGAGCGTGCTGATCGCGGTGCATAGCGAGATCAGCTTCGACATCGAGCTGGCCGGCTCCGGCACGGCCGGCACCGCGCCCGCGTTCGGCGCGCTGCTGCGGGCATGCGCGTTCGCCGAAACCATCACCGTGGGCGAGAGCGTGGTGTACACGCCGATCACGGCAAGCCAGGAATTCGCCACGCTGTATTACAACCTCGACGGCGTGCTGTTCAAGATGACCGACGCGAAGGGCTCGGTGTCGCTGGAGGTCAAGGCGAAAGGCATCCCGGTGCTGAAGTTCAAGTTCACCGGCCTCTACAGCACGCCCTCCGATGCGCAACTGCCTGTCGGCGTCGATTACGCAGGCTTCAAGGACCCGGTCGCGGTGAACGCCGCCAACACGCCTGTGGCGAAACTGCATGGCGTCAGCGGCAAGGTGGAAAGCATCAGCATCGACATGGCCAACACGCTGGTGTATCGCAACGTGATCGGCGGCGAGAGCGTCAAGATCACCGACCGCCAGCCGACCGGCTCCTATGCGATGGAGCTGGAGAGCGTCGCGACGAAGGACTGGTACACCACCATCGTCAACGGCGTTCTCGGCCCCCTGTCGGTGGTGCACGGCAAGGTTCCCGGCAACATCGTTGAAATCGCGGCGCCCAAGGTGCAACTGCTGGACCCATCGTTCAGCGAATCGGACGGCCTGGCCGTCATCAGTCCCAAGTTGGACATCCAGCCGAACATCGGCAACGACGAGGTCGTGCTGACATTCCGCTAGCAATACCCCCGACGCCAGCACCTGGCGTCACCGCATACCTATTCCAAAGCCCGCGCCTGCGGGCTTTTTCTATTTGAAAGAAGAAAAGACATGGCATTCAAACTGGCAATCGCAAAAACCTACAAGTCCAAAATCATCGTGGAGATTCTGAACGCCCACGGCAAGCATGAAAAGTCGGACTTCATGGCCGAGTTCACCCACGTGAGCATGGACGAGCTGGACGAGCTGCGCAAACTGCCGCAGAAGGAAGTGCTGCAACAAGTGCTCGTCGGCTGGAGCGGCCTGCTGGACGAAGGCAACGGCGAAGTGTTCTTCAACGAGACGAACATGGCCGCGCTGCTGGCGATCCCGCAGGCGTTCGCGGCGTTGACGGAAGCGTTCTGGGCATCGATCTTCAAGGCGAAGGAAAAAAACTAAAGGCGGCGGCGCGCTACTGGGCCGGTGACAGGCCGGCGGCGACCGCCATTGATGCCGACGTCGTCGCCCAGCTGGAGCAGTTGGGCGCACCTCCCGAAGTGATCCAGGCGGCGCGCGACAAGTCGAAGCCCGTTGATCTGGACTTCCACGTGTGGGAGGAGAACTGGCCGGCGGTGTCGCTGTTCCTGGGGGTGTCGACGCAGTGGGTCGTGCAGCTGGGCATGGCGGGCCTCGTCTACCTTGGCCTGAACTATGTCGCCGTCAAATCGACGGTGGAACTGGAGCTGATCCCACAAGAGGAATGGCCCGATCTGTTCCATGGCCTGCGCGTCATGGAGCGCGCAGCGTTGCCGCTGCTCAATAAACGCGATTAAGTAAAGCTTCACCCGCAACACCCGCCCGCCTGGCAAGTCTCGGCGGGCTTTTTATTTAGGAGGTGTATGTCCGCATTAGGTTCATTGGTAGTCAGGCTGGCCCTGGACTACGCGCAGTACACGCGCGGGCTGTCCCAATCCGACCAAGAGGCGTTGCGCTTCGCGCAGAACGTGCAGCGCAACTTCGACCGCGCCGGCGCGTCGAGCAGGGAGTTTCTGGCGAACATGGCGAAGACGGCCATCGGCGCCGTCGCCGCCTTCGCCAGCGTCAACGCGGTGGTCGAGCAGATGGGGCGGTCCATCGACAGCCTGGCCGCACTCGATGACCTGACGCAGAAAACCGGCTCGTCGGTCGAGAACCTGTCGCGCTTGCAGCAAGTGGCGAGTGCCTTCGGCGCCGACATGGGCGCCGTCGACGGTGCGCTGATCAAGCTGTCGAAGGGCATGGCCGGCGTCGATGATGAGACGAACAAAACGCACAAGGCGCTGACGGCCCTTGGCGTGTCCTCGAAGGACGCCGCCGGCAAACTGCGCGATCCATCCGAAGTGCTGGTCGACGTGGCCAAGCACCTGCAAAATTACGAAGACGGCGCGGCCAAGGCCGCGCTGATCAACGACATTTTCGGCAAGAGCGGCGCCGACCTGCTGCCTTACCTGAACGACGTGGCCGAGTCGGTCGATAAATTCACCGGCGTCAGCGCCGAGGCTGCGGCCGAGGCGGCGCGCTACCAAGACCAACTGGGCCTGCTCAAGGTTCGGTACGAGAACATGTCGGTCGCGGTGACCGGCGCCGCGCTGCCGGCGCTCAATGACCTGATCGGCGCGTTCTCGGACACGCTCAATGCCGAGAACGATCTCGACAAGGGCAAGGCTGCGGAGTGGGCCGACGATCTGGCGGTGGGCATCGCGCGCGTGATCGATGTGGCCAAGATCCTGCCTGGCATTTTCTCGGCCGTGACCGGGAGCTTAAAGGCCGTCAGCGCCGACACGAAATTCCTGGTCACCGCAGCGGTTAACCTCAACCCCGCCATCGCGGCGGCGAAGCTCGCGCGGGGCGGCTCGCCTCTGGAGGATTTGAAGGCGGCGCTGGCCGAGCGCAACGCGGTGCTTGATGATGCAAACCGTCGTTACGACGAGCTGTGGAACAAGCCGGCCAATTTGATGGAGCAGGCCGTGCTCGCCCGGATCGCCGCGCGCGGCAACGCGGCTGCGGCGGGTGCTGCGGCGCCGGCCGGGGACAAGGCCACACTGAAGTACACGGCCGGCACCGAGAAAAAAGCGGAGAAGGACGATTACGACGCGCTCAACAAAGCGCTGCAGGAAAAGATCGCCCTGACGCAGCAGGCGTTGGATTCGGACCGGACGCTGACGGAGGCGGAGCGCCAGATCGCTGCCATTACGCGCGGGCGCGCCGAGGGGACGATCAACCTGACCGACAAGGAGGCGAAGCTGCTCGAATCGGGCTTGATGCAACTGAGCCTGAATCAACAATTGCTCATTAGCCGGGGCGAATCGGATCGGCTGGAGAAGGAAGCGCTGGAGACGAATCAGAAGAAGGTCGCCGCCGCGTTCGAGTCGGTCGACGCCATGCAGGCCGAGATCGACAACTACGGCAAATTGCCGGAACAGATCACCCGCGCGACCATCGCCAAGCTGGAGCAGCGCAAGGCCTCCCTGGAGGCGAACGGCGGCCTGCAAACCGAGATTGACACCACCGAGGCGTTGATCGTCGCCAACGAGCGCCTGGCCGCGCTGCAGGGCAAGAAGACGCAGCTGGATAAAGGGTCTGATGTCGCCAACGCCAAGGAGCTGCTTGATGTCATGAGTTCGTTGGACGAGGTGGCGCAGTCGGCTGCGGCCGGCATGGCGAAATCGTTCGTCGCCGTGGGCAGCGCCATCGGCGGCATCACAACGGCGGTGTCGGGTTACGGCAAGGCGCAGGCGGCGGTGGCCGCCCAGTTGGCCGTCTCGCTCAAGGAGGCGGGGCCAGATCAGGCCAAAATCTTCAAGGCCAACGCGGCGGCGGCGTCGCAGAGCGCGCAAGTGCAGGTGCGCTCGTATGGCGACATGGCCGGGGCCGGCAAGGCGTTCTTCAAGGAGCATACGGCGGGCTACGCGGCGATGGATGCCGTCGAGAAAAGCTTCAGGGCGGTCGAGATGGCCATGGCCATCGAGAACATGCTCGCCAAGAGCGGCCTGTTGACCGCATTTACCGGCCTGTTCGTTGCGAGCAAGGCGACCGAGACGGCGGCCGACACCGCAGCGACGGGAACCTCCGTCGTCAATTCGGGCATCCGCGCGGCGGCCGACGGTATCGCCGCGTTCGCCAAGACGCTCGCGTCGATCCCGTTCCCGTTCAACATCGCGGCCGGCGCCGCCGTTGTCGCGCTATTGGCGGGCATGGGGGTGAAGATCGCTGGCGGCGGTGGTGGTGGCGGTGTGTCCTCCGCCCAACGTCAGGAGCGCCAAGGCACCGGGTCGGTGTTCGGCGACGCGAATGCAAAGTCCGATTCCATCAATCGTTCGCTCGAAGAGGTGGCGAAGAACAGCGACATCGACCTGAGCTACACGCAAGGCATGCTGCTCGCGCTGCGCAGTATCGACTCCTCGCTGTCGGGCTTGGGCAACCTGCTGGTACGTCAAGCGGGACTGACCGGCGAAGCCGCGCCAGGTGGCGGTAGCGCCGCCGAAAATCTCGTCAACAACTCGAAGTTCCAACTGGTTTTTGGTGGGGTGTTTGGACTGGCCCTTAACAAGTTGGATCAGGCGCTGGGAGGCTGGGGCGGAAAGCTGGCCAGCTCCGTCTTCGGCGGCAAGACGACGGCGCTCGATACGGGCTTTACGATCAACAAGACCAACTTGGGCAGCGCCGCGTCGGGCAACGTGACGTCCAACCAATACACCGACATCAAAAAAGACGGTGGCTGGTTTCATAGCGACAAGTACAGCACGCAGACGAACGCGTTGGGCGCCGAAGCAGACGCCCAGTTCGCGAAGGTGTTGGCCAACCTGGGCGCCGGAGTGAGCGAAGCGGCGAAGCTGTTGGGTTTGGGTGGAACGGAATTTACCGACCGCCTCAATTCCTTCGTGATTGACATCGGCAAGGTCAGCTTGAAGGATATGAAGGGCGACGAGATCCAGAAGGCGCTGGAGGCGGTGTTCTCCAAAGTGGGCGATGACCTTGCCCGCTTCGGTGTCGGTGGCTTGGAGCAGTTCCAGCAGGTTGGCGAGGGATATCTCGAAACGCTGACCCGCATCGCGAGTAACTATGCAAATCTGGATTCGATCTTGGCGGCGAGCGGTACAACGTTCGGTCAGACCGGCCTGGCAAGCATCGCCGCGCGCGAGCGTCTGATTGCAATGTCCGGCGGCATCGATGCGCTGGCCAGCAAATCCCAGTCGTTCAACGAAAACTTCCTGACGCAAGCGCAGCGCCTGGCGCCGGTCCAAAAATACGTCACCGAGCAGTTGGGGGCGATGGGCTATGCCGGCATCGATACCCGAGACAAGTTCAGGGATGCCGTGCTTGGCTTGGCCAACAGCGGCGCGCTGGCGACGGAAGCCGGCGCCAAGACGTACGCCGGGCTGCTGGGCCTGGCTGACGCGTTTGCGCAGGTCTACGCCGCGAGCGAGAATCTGTCGAAGTCGCAAGAGGAGATCGCCGACGAGCAAAAGAGCCTGCAGCAGCAGTACAACGAGCTGACGATGACGTCGGCCGAGCTGCGCGCCCTGGAGCGAGCCGGTATCTCCGCCAGCAACCTGGCGCTGTTCGACAGCATCACGGCGCTGCAAAAAGCGGCCGACGCTGCTGATAAGGCTGCGGAAGCCGCAGACAAGGCTGCGGGCGAGCGAAACAGCCTGCAGCAGCAGTACAACGCGCTGACGATGTCGGCGGCCGAACTGCGCGCGCTGGAGCGGGCCGGTATCTCGGCAAGCAACCTGGCGCTGTTCGACAGCATCACCGCGCTGCAACAAGTCGCGGACGCGGCGGATAAGGCGGCGAAAGCGGCTACGGACGCGGCGGCGAAAGTCGAGGCATCTAAAGCGGACCTCGCCACGGCCTACGAGCGGGAGGCGAATGCGCTCAAGGGCGTGATCAAAGCCAAACAGGATGAGGCTGAAGCGACCCGCAAGCAGATGGACGCCCTGAAGCTGGGGGCGGGATCGATTCTCTCCCCCGAACAGAAGCTGGCCGAAGCGCAGCGCCAGTTCAACGCCGCGCAGGGGGCGGAGAAAAACGCGTTGGCGGGAACCTATCTGGATGCGTTGCGCGGCTATTACGGCAGCACCAAAGAGTACGCCGACGCGTACGCGAAGGTGCAGGCCGCGCTGGCGATCTCGGCGGCCTCCGCCAGTTCGGAGGCGACCATCGCCCAGCAGCAGCTCGACAAGCTTGACCGTCAGGTTGGCGGCTTGCTGGCGATCGACAAGAGCGTCATCAGTGTGGAGAAGGCGATCTTCAATCTGAGCCGGGATCTGCTCGGCGCCGGTCGCGGCGCGGAGGCTGGCACCTCGCAGCGCGACGTCATCAACGGCTTGTATCAGCAGTTGCTTGGCCGCGACGGTGACGCCGCCGGTATCAGCTTCTGGAGGAAGCAGGCAAATTCCGGGCTGTCGTGGGAAAAGATGATCGAGGCGTTCAAGGCGAGTCCGGAGTATCAGGGCTTGCACGGTTCGCACCGCAATGGCCTCGATTTCGTGCCCTTCGATGGTTACCGCGCCGAGCTTCACTACGGGGAGCGCGTGCAGACCGCGTCTCAGGTGTCGGGTGAGAGAACGATGAACGCCGAGTTGGTGAAACTGCTTCGTGAAGTGGTCGACCAGCTTCGCGCTTCCAACGTGCAGCGCGGCGCGGTCGGCAACGGCACGCTCCAGTCGCTGGGGCGTGTCGAGCAGCGGCTGGCGAAACAACAACGAGAATTGGCGAGGGCGTGATGATCCTTATCGAAATGGTGGGGGCTATCGACGCCGCCGGCACTACCCGGACGGTCTTCCTGTCCGACTCGTCGTTTTGCACACGGCCGACCGACACGCCGCCGAACACCGCGTTTAAACAGGTGCTGCTCGATCCCGGCAGCATCGGGGTGCATGCGTATTCGGATGGGCGTACAACCGGCGGCGCCGCCAAGCTCGAGACGGGCGAGGTGGTGGTCATCAACGTCGACGGCCGCTTCGATGCATGGCTCGACTACGCCTTCGACGGCCGGCCGATCACCATCAGGCAGGGCGAGGCCGGCGCCTATCCGGCCGACTTCCCTGTGATCTTCAACGGCACAGTGGAAAGTATCGAGGCGAACAAGGACACCACAGTGATCCGCTTGCGCGACAAGCTGTATGTCCTGACCGCGCCAATCCTGACGAATCGATATGCCGGCACGAACGTCCTGCCGATTGGCCTGGAAGGTAGTCCGGACGACATTCAAGGGCGGCTCAAGTGCCGCGTGTGGGGCACGGTGCTGAACATGGCGCCGGTGCTGGTGAATTCGGCCAAGTTGACGTATCAGGTGAACGATGGTGCCGTGGCCGATATCCCGGCCGTCTATGACCGGGGTGCGGCAGTGACCAAGGGGGTGAACTACGCCACCAGTGCGTTGCTGCAGGCGGTGACGCCGGCAGCGGGCACGTACGTCACATGCTTTGCCGAAGGTCTGTTCAGGCTCAACACCAGTCCTTCCGGCCAGATCACTGCGGACGTCACCGAGGGCGCCAATGCGGCGGCGCGCACGGTCGGGCAGATCCTGAAGCGTATGGCAATCGCGACCGGCCTGCCGGCTGCGGAAGTGAGCGCGGCCGACGTGGCGGCGCTCGATGCGCTCAACTCGGCCGTGGTGGGAATCGTGGTCGACGGCGAGAGCGCGGGCCAGGCGGCAATGGATCTGGTCGCGGCAAGCATCGGCGCCTGGTACGGGTTCGACGGCCTGGGCCTGCTGCGCATGGGTGTCTTGACGGCGCCGGCGGGAGCGCCCGTCTTGGAGCTGTTCGAATTCCACATCGGCGCCGAGATCGAGCGCCGGCCGGCGAGGGACAACGGCATCCCCGCATGGCGCGTGGTGGTGAACTACGCGCGCAACTGGACGGTGCAGAACTCGGATATCGCCGGGGTCGTGACGCCGGCACGGCGAGGCTTCCTAAGCCTGGCCAACAGGTCGGCCAACGCTTCGGACGAGAAGGTGAGGGTGAAGCATCTGCTGGCGGGCGAACTGACCGCCGACACGTTGCTGGCCAGCGCCGTCGACGCGCAGACCGAGGCGGATCGGCTCAAAGGTCTGTACTCGGTCCGTCGCGACATCTTTGAGGTGCCGGTCGATGCTCGATTGCTGCAGCGCCGGCCGCTTTTCTTCATGGACGTAGTGCGGCTCACGTATGGGCGCTTCGGCCTGGACGCCGGAAAGCTGTTCAGGGTCATCGGTATTCGCCCTGAACTCAAAGAACAAAAAATCACTTTATCGCTATGGGGATGATGGATGGAAAATTGTATGTTGGGATTTCCCAATCGCGCCGACAGGGCCACGCTCAGCGGTGGCGCCTGGACTTCGGGCCTGCCGCGCACGAACCTGCAGAGCCGGGAAATCGGCGAAGTCGCCCGGACCGCGAGCGCGGCGCTGGCCAGCACGCAGTTCGATATGGATCTGGGGCCATCGGGCAAGGTGCGCGCACTCAGTTTTCGCAAGCACAATTTTTCGTTGGCGGCGAGATACCGGGTGCGTGCGACGAACGCCGGGCAAAAAACAAATTTGCTGGTGTATCCGCGAAACTTCGATAACGCGGCCTGGACAAAAGCTCGATGCTCGATCCTTCCGAACGTCGGTGTCGCACCATCGGGTTCGATGACCGCCGAAAAGCTGATCGAGGACACGACCACAGGCGGGCATTACGTGGAGCAGATTCCCGTCATTGTTGGCGTTAACACGTATGAGCGGGCAGTGTTTGTGAAGGCTGCCGAAAAGAAAAAGGTGTACTTGGAATTCTACTCCC
>Ga0247815_10000574_pt1 | contig 28676 bp, 42 predicted proteins | sample UWRJL194509B1_FD_181014 | JGI IMG/M metagenome (GOLD analysis project Ga0247815, IMG submission 181014) | Plant litter microbial communities from Arlington Agricultural Research Station in Wisconsin, United States - UWRJ-L194-509B-1 | ecosystem: Environmental > Terrestrial > Plant litter >...
CGCTCGTCCTTGACGATCTCGGGCGCGGTGTAACCAACCGTTCCACAAGGCGTCATAGTTTCTTCGTTCCACACAATCTTGCTCAGACCGAAGTCGGCGAGCTTGACGCGTCCAATGCCGCCGCCGCCGACGCCAGGGATGAACTCGCCTTCGTCCTCCTTGTCCTCGTCAAATTGCTTCGGTGGGGGTGAGCGAGATGGGACGATCGGAATGCGCTCGAACAGGAGGTTCTCGGGCTTAATGTCACTGTTGAGACAAAAGGCCGACAAGCAGCTCGGTCAGACGCAGTCTGAGCGACACCAAGGCCGACCTGTCGCGGCGACGCACCGATGGACAACACCGCGTTCCTCGTGCAAGTGGCGGATGCCATGGGCGACCTGGAGGATAACATGACGCGACAGTTGCTCGCTGAAGTATGTCAACTTGACGCTGCAGGCGAGTTAGTGTCAACCCAGCAACCTTCCGGCCATTACCAATCTTACATTTGGTGGAAGAGTTCGCCGCCTTCCATGACTGGGTTGATGGTTGATGTGAGCACATCATGACGCCAGTGTGAGGTAGAAATTGTCGACTCACGCTCGAGGACCAGGTAATAGTACTCATCCGACTCGGAGAAAGAGATCAACTTGACGATGTTGGGGTGGTTGGTACCGCGCATAATCTGAACCTCTGTTGAAAGAGTCAGAGATCCAGGCCAAGCAAACGTGGCGGATCGCGGTCATGACGTCGAAGAACGCACCTTTGAGAATATTGGCTCTCTGCAGAGAAGGAAAGGGCGAGAGATATCAGCGACTCAGATCGCTATCGTTGAAGGGTGGCAGCAGGCAACAAAGTCGTGCATGTGTATAGAGGACTGTGCGATGCGGCGGCGAGAGCATGTACTCACCTCCGTCGCGCGCGGACGCTTCTTAAATTGCGGGTTCAGGTGCTTGTTACCATCCTGAGGCGCAGCGCACGACGAAAGGAGATAACGCAGATATAGGGACAAGGGAGGGAGAGGAGGAGAAAGCCAAGGTTAGTGTCCATTGCTGAAGAACACGTTGCGGTTGGCGATGGCGGGCGACGGCAGAGGCAGAGCAGACGAGTACTAGGGAGGGAAGCAACCCACCTGATGCGAATTGAGTTCGAACTTGCGGACGACCTTGACTGATGATTGGGAGGGGAATTGGTCAGCCGGAAGAGGACAGTACAGCATGACGACCATGACGGACCTGCAACTTTGCGGCCAGTCGAGAGCTCAACAGCCTTGTACACATTGGAGAAGGCACCACTAAGCCGCGCATGGGCATCAGCATCGAGCTGAAAGCGCTGGCGATCGGTTATGAGACGCACTCTCCCATCTTCTCCTGCAACTTGAAGCGTTCGAGGCCGGGATAGTTGGGCATCTTGTTCTTGGACACCTTCTCTTCCTCGACGATGGAGCGGATGTGTTCATGGCTGTTGGCAGTGGTTGACCCGGACTTGTCTGATGCGGGTGCCGGACTCTGTTGAACGGCTGCCTGGACTGGGGCTGCTACTTGTTGCTGTTGCTGATGCGTTGAGCGATTGTGAGAGTCGTCTGGCGTTGAGTGCATGGCGTTCTTGCCATGCCGAATCAGATCTACAAGGCGCTCAGCATTGGTCGCCGACGCCGGCGGCTGTCACGGCGTTATGACGCACTCTTGAACGCGTCGACAACTACTCCTCCTGTTCAGCCATCGAGTGCACGGGATCAGCATGCCCGTCGGCGAGCATGCGAGATGCAATGGGGTCACTAACCTGCTGGCATATCTGAAAGACTGCTTGCGGGATCGGGAAGAGGGAATTGAGAGAAGATGAGAGACAAGGAGGAAGACCAGTGCACGCTCTTAGCCGCCAAACAGGCGTATCGCTGCGCCTGACGTCACGCCCGCCTTCGTCATTCGCAATTTGCCGGCCAGCGCGTTCATCCATTCCATGCATATTACATTTCGCAAATCTCTATACGAATCGAAATATCAGTGGATACATATACGTTCAACCGAACGCGACCGTCCGTCGCCTCGCGCTCACAGATCCATCTCGCGACTCACGGCCGCGCTCCCGGCCCCGTAGGCTCCCGCCTGCGCCTGCGCCCGCGCCCGTGTTCACGGCTTCCCAGTCGGCTGCAATAAGCAAGTGCTGTGCGGACGTCAGCATCACGTAGTGACTAGCAAGAGCGTGTGGAGTGTGCGTTGCGTTGCGTTGGAGTGACGACGCGAAATCCCCAGCGTGAAGCCACTCCGACGTCAACTCAGGCTGGGATGCTCCATGGGCACCCCGAAACACTTCCGACCACCGGGAACTGATACTCACCTGGCCTGGAGACAGCCCCAGTGCTGGTGCGCTCGCTTTCCTGCGCAGGACGACGGGCACCGATATTGCTCGTGTTATGCTGGGGTCGCGCCGTGGACCGTGCTCGAGATCTACGGGCGACTCCGCGTGGTCTGGCCCAACTTCCGTGCTTGCCTCCCCATCGTCCTGGACCTCGCCCGATGCGACGTTTGTCTTTGTTGCAAGAACCCACACACCAAGGAACGTCATCGCACAGCCGTTCAGGAAACTAAGAAATCTAGAGAACGTCACGTCGTCGCTACCCGACCGTAGAGTCAGCTAATCTCCTCGCTGCAACCTCTGTCGACCTACAAGTCGCGGAATAGAATAGCACTGCCAGTGATGACCGCGAGATTGAAACCGACGAATTGACTGGGGATTACCGCCTATACGAGACAGAGATGAACGAATGGGGATGGTGGTGCAAAGCGCCGACGAACCTTGCTGTCGAACCGCATGAGTGCCCTATTCAAATATTTGATCTGACCAATCCCAGTCACAAGGAGGACCTGCAGTTCAGCATCAGTAAAATACTCATCTTCCATCACAGATCCACAACGCACCACGAGTAGTGGGTATGTGAGCCAGATCGCGAAGACACCGAAGCCGTACATGCTGACGAGCGTGCTGATACCCTTTGTGCTAAGCACCGTGAAGCCACCAAATAACGCGCAGATACCAATGTCGATTGCGATAAACTTGTCACCCGCTGGCCGCTCGCTAAGCCATACGAGGAGAGCGGCCACAGCGAAGTTGATCGCAGCATAAATTACGAAGACACGCTGCGTGATTGCTGCGAGCAGTCCCGCAGGGTCAAGCCGTGGATCGGAGCTCTTAGCGGCGGACACCAAGGTTAGAGCACCAAGCACTGTGAGCGCAATACCGAGAATATCGCGCTGTGAGCCAGGTCAGCATTGATGGGTTTGGAACCAGTTCATGGAATATCATGCCTTTCGAAAATTTTCGTGCAGGACCAACGGCGAGAAAAAGCAGTTAGCAATGAGAGCGGACTGTGCGCAGAGGTTCAGTATGACCTCGCAATCACCGCAGCGAAAGCCTCACAGCACCGAGCGGAGCGATGACGCTGGCAGGAGCGTAGGCGTAACTCTGCACAACATCGACAATAACGAGGGATGTAATCAGGACGCCGTTAATTAATAAATGTGCCCTCAGAGCTGTGAACCTACCAAAAAGTTGCCGAACTCGCCCACATTCATGAGCACAAAGCCGAGCCACCAGAGCTTGCTGCGCAGGTAATCGGCCTCTCGTGGCAGCTCTGACGGAGCAGAATCATCCTGTTCTTCCACAGCCGATGTAGTGGACTGTGCCGAGGAGCCGGGTACGAGAGATACGGTTAAAACGGCCGGCACGTCGACCTGATCGGCGGCCGACGTAGGCGAACCGGCCGCGAGACGCGACTTTGGGACGAGGCGCGAACCGCGACCTGCTGTAAGACTAGTTGACCTCCGAGGTTGAATGGCGGCAGCAGCGTGGCCAGCGCGCGGGCTGCTGATGGACGTGCGCAGGGGCGGCCGTGAGGCGAGCAGCGGGTCGCGCTCGTCTGGCTCTGCCTCGAGAATGACAGCAGTTGAAGGCTTGAACCGTGGCTTTGTTGCCCCATTTCCAGTACCAGATGTCGCAGCGGGAGTTGTTGGTGGTGAGGAACGCTCAGTGCCCAGACGTCTATGTGCTGCGCAGCCCCACAGTGAGAGTGGTAAGTAACCACTCTCATGAAGCACTTTCAGAAAGATCCTCACAAAGCTTCTGGATGTTAAGAGCGAGCGAGATGACAGTGTTACTGGCCAGCACGATGCCCACGCCTAGCGTCGTCGGTGTGTCCATGCAGGCACATGCAAGGTGTGAGCCAGAGCCTGAACGGGCTCGACCGGCTTATCCCGGACATACAGGGACAAGATCGAAGCTTACATGAGAAATTCATACGTGTTCATGCTGAGCAAAGAACTCTTTGTTATACAATTTCGTGATAAAATGATCATGTCTGGAGTAGCTGTTAGAGCGAGGTTTGCATGGGAGGCGGACTACGCGGCGGCAGCGAACTGAGCGTGCAACTGCGTGAGGTCCGGTTGTTCAAAAAGAAGCCCGTGCTCAGTGCCTCGCATCAGATTTGCACCGGCGCACCGTCGCGGTCACTAGTCTGTGGCGCTGGACCCATCTTCCATCGCGCGCCCTCAAACACATCGTCGAAGTCCTTCCACCCGTACAATTCAACCGGCGCGTCGGCATCATCCACCCCCTTCTTCACGCCTGCGTATGCTGTCATGAATCGCAGCTTGGGTGCCAGGTCCGCCGGCAACAAGGCATCTTCAGCGACCTTGTCGCCTGGGGGGACGGTGTGCGCGTAGACGGTGCCGTCGCGTCCAATGAGGCGGCCTTCTATGAATTTCTTGAGGATGAAGATTTCTTCGGTCTCGGTTCTCGTAGTATCTTCGGCCTCGGTTCCCGGATATTGTGTTGTCGGAACCTTCTTTGGGAGAGCATCAAGAACGGCGGCGACATACTCAGCAGGGATGTTAATCATGTCCTTGACCTAGTAGGTGGAAGAACATGCGACCAGAAGTTTCCAGTCAGTCTGAGTCGCTAAGTAATGATAAATAGACGAACCTTGATGCCGGCAGCGCGACGACGTTGGCATCCCTCGCACGGCGAGTCGACCGGTCGCGTGAGCACCGCAGCGTGACCACGCCACACATCGCCATGAGGCCCGGCAGGGCAACTGAGCTCCAGGAAGTAGCTGTCGTTGAACACGTGCTCGCTAAGCTCGACTGCGATGACGAAGTGGCGGTAGTTATCCAGTTCAGTGAGCTCGTACTTGGTAAAAACGCCGCGCTGCGGGATCATCCCAGCTGGGGTTTGGAAGACTGAGCCTTTGTTTTTCTCCACGACCTTGAGGCTCTCCTTGGCGCCGAGTTGGAAGTGTGCTTGCAACCTAGCGCGTGCCGCCATCCGCGTCTTGTTGTCGGGAGCTGGAACGTTCACGTCGATATCGGCGACGATTGGGTAAGTATAGACTATTTGAGCATGAATGGAGTCTATCAGAGCGCGAATCAGATGAATAAAGTAGCAAGCGATGCGTACAGTTCGGCCACTTCTTTCTGTTCTCCCATGAGACGTCGTCCATGGTCCAGTATGAGCCCCGAGCATTCCGCCTTAGAGGCTCTAAGAATGAGCTGACGATATTGCCAATTACACGGCGTACCATGGAAGCATGTCGGTCCACTGGTCGAGGCGCGAAGCTGGAAGCTGAAGGAATGTGCCACCAGGCTGCACTGTCGAACCCGCCAGAGCAATAAGTCATAGCGGACCGCAATACCCAGAAGAACATACTGAAGTGAGCGGTTTGGTCCGTTTCCTTGTCGTGCCAGCCTGTTTTCGAAGTCAACCAGCTACTTTTTGAAATCTTAGACAGCAAATATACCGTATTGCGGGCGATATTCCGGGTAGACCCACTCCCAAAGAGCATAGAGACGATCGACATTCTGCACGCAAATACTCAGCGACAAAGAGTTTTACAATCTTATCGTTACTTACGGCGTGATGAAGGTAGAAAACCGGGTCTGTTGTTTACGAGTGAGGAGAGCTGCATCGTTGAACTGCTCGGACGTACCGAAACCAGCGTATTCGTTTTGGCTAATGGAAAATCAGCAAGATGATGAAAACAACGAACCAGTGCTTACCCCATGTGACCCATACCACCTAGGATCAGATGCATCCAGTTGTGAGGAGCTTCCAGGCTCCCTGAAATTGCGGTAAGCGAATGACAATCTCAAACAAAACAACTTACAATTCGGCGGTTTGGGATCTATTTTTCCATCGCTCTCCACCGTCGTATTGGAAAACTTATCCCACCTAGTATTCGTTTAAGAGTATTAGCATCCGCATGTTCTCACACTGCATCGAAGCCGAAGACGCACTGATGGGGCCAGTCTTTTTCCGGGATAACTCCTGATGCGTGGATCAGCGTCGGCAGTCGGCAGCCGCGGGCAGGAAAGGGACACACTCGGGTCTTCGAGGCTAAACAGGTGTGCGACCTTGGTGCGGAGCTCAGCGAATCTCTGCGTCATGATCCTGTGATGAACGGTTTAGCGTTGATGCTTGAATAGGATTCAATATGTCTCACGATTGGACCTTTGCCGGCTGATCCTGTGCTACCATCGAGTCTACCGGCCAGCGAACGGTACGATGCCAGCTATATTATCTCAATGTCAGCCATAGCTGCCACCCAACTGATGGACCCTGCTTACCTGCGGTAGTATCCCATCTGAGTCTTAGGGTCTACCTTCGGAGGGCTGCTCCACGGGATAGGAACCTTCACGTCGGCAAACTGGCGGCAGCGGTCGGTCTTGATGTATTTCTCGAGATTGAAGCTGTGGATGGGGTTTGTGACCGACATCTCCTCACCGCCGGGGCCAATGATTTTGACCTGGGACGCACACCAACGTGAGTGAGTAATTAGAAACAAACGAAAAACCACCTCGGCTTCGCACCGTCTCGTCAAGTATAGCCGAAGGGACAATATCTTCATCTCCGGTCGGACTGTACGTCCAATCCCAGAACGGGAAGCGTAGGCAAGCCGCAGCCTCTTCCCACTCCTTCGCCTCGTCCAGCACAAGCGATCCAATCTCCTTCGCGATAGCGGTGGCCACCCGTCCAATCGACTCCTCGATGGCCAAAAGATAAGGGCGATGCCACGGCGGGCTGAGAAATAGCGACGCGGTGAGCAGCGTGCACATGCTCAACCACACACGAGTTCACACACAAGAGAATGCTACCGTGGTTACAGTAGCCGCCGTAGCGAAACTTATCATCACCGGGTATGACAGGATTGTCGTCAGCTCCCTTGAGGTCCTTGAGGTGATCATGCTCATCCGCAAAGATGGTGATTGGCTTGATATCGGCTGCGTCGACCTCGGCGTCGGCGTCGTGTTTCTCTGCGCACTTACGATGAGCACGAGTCTAATGGACTGCACAAGCGCGAGAAAAAGGCGTACTATCTAGGACGATTTGGTCGCTCGCAGGATCACCAGGCCAGCGCTCGTAGGGCAGGCCGTGGACGGCTCCGATAGAGAAGAAGTCGCCACCAGGTGGGAGCAGCGATTCCACCGTGAACGAAGAGGAGGTCTTGAACGGAATAGGTTCGTCCGGACACTGCATAGCGCGGTAGGAGCAGATAAAAAGCGTCCATTGCTTTGAGATTTTTGGATCCTTGAGGTTGTACAAGTCACGGATCTCCAGACGTGGGTGAACCGTTTTCGTGTCGACGCGGCCTCTGACAACAAAAGCCATGTTGTGTTGACTTGGAAGTTGGTGTCCGCCGATGGGAGGATGGGAAACTAGACCGTTCAAGAGGGCTGGCAGACTTTATACTCGCGGCTTGGGCATTGACGAATCCGTCCAGGATCGGTGGCGGAGGTTGTACGAGGCACCAGGCTGCACCACAGAAGCACGCTCCTACCAAGACGGTCCTGAAAACCACCCTTGATCAGGCAATGAGATTCCCGTGTGGCGTCGGGCTTTTGTGATTCAAGGCGCGGCGACGCTGCAAACCGCGGCGGCAGTATTCTACAACAAACCCCACGCGCACGTGTGCACTGCAGCGACTGCAAACGCGCGATTTTTGCTGCAAGAACCTACACTGCGGAAGCATAGCGAGTGAAACCCTCCCACAGAGCCAAACTGCTTCCCACCAACGAGGTCCTCGTGCAGCCTCGGGCTCCGCTGTTTGAGATATGCTGAAGCCGCTAACTGCAACAGAAGCAGTGTACGACGATACCACATGTTACAGGGCCACCACCCCAGCTGACTGCAAACGGTTTTGGCTGAACGACCCGCGGAATCCTGCAGTGGAACCGCTTCCTGAAATCCAGTCCTTTATCGAGCATTGTCAAGGCGGTCAAGCTGCGGAGTAGAATGGTGCTATCTCCTACAACAGCTGTAGCGGGATACAACTCGTTGAGATTTATCCAGGTCCTAGGAAGCACGGTGCCCACGGCTCCACGGTGACGGTGCCGAATACTTGTCCGAGGCACAAGCTGAATCGCCGGCTTCTCCTGTTAAACAGCCCCGCTACTGGCGTAAAGAAGCAAGAAACAGATACCCTGAGGACATCACGCGCCGTAGCAAGCGGAGAAAACAGGTAATACCAAGGCAAGGCGGGCAAGGAACTGGAGTTGGCGGAGTCGAAAGAGTGAGATCCCCGCCCTGATCTCAAAGAACTCAACCCAGCAACATCGTTCCCTGCTACATGCACGTCTCAAGTTACCTGCGTTTCTTGATGCTGAATGCTCATTGTGACTTCTTTGAGCCACCGTCTCCGTGGAACTTGAATGCCCACGCTGTCCCAAAATCGTGATCATAGTAACACTTTCGGTGAAGCCCATGTCCGACTGTCGGAGGCAAGCCGTTCCGATTTCGACTTATACTATAGAGGCAAGGATTGATCTGGCGCGTGACTTCATCACTACAGAACCAAGTCCTCCCGAAGTTCGGACCACCCCAAAAGTTCTCAGATGGCTGCGATTGTACGTCCTGAGTCGGCCTTTAGATCATGCGAGTCGATCAAAACGGTTGTTTCTCACTGAAGATTCTCAGGCCATGAATTCGGGTTCAATTGCACGCGGCGCCAGAGGCACGGGCGATGTTGCACCCATCCTTCCATGCGAACACCGCAGGTTGATTGGCAGACCTCGCACATTGCACCCCTTCCCCCGACGATACCAGGCAGCAGAGGTGGTTGCTGGCGAAAATCTGTCGATGCTCACGCAATGTCTGCATAATGCACCGGCACCGCGAGTGTGGATTGCGTCGACATACTTGTCGAAAGAGCGCACAGAGCTTCTAGATGTTTGAAGGCGAGCGAGATGGCAATGCCCGAGCCAACATGATATCCACACCCTGCATCGTTGGATGTCTCTGCATTCACGTGCAAGACGTGAGCCAGAGTTGCGAGGAGGTCGCGGACTTGGCCGACTTAAGCCTCTATCTCCTCTTTACGTCGCGACATGCGCGCGAAACACCACCCGCACACGCTCCAGAAATTTCCGGTCTACAGCGCCGCATGGTCCTCTGACGATGTGGTTGCACTTGGCGGCGGCGGCGGCGCCAATTCTCGAACAGGAATCAAGAATAAAGTGGTGCGTCTGCGCGAGTTTGGCTACTTATTGCCAGAGGGCTCTGACAATGTATTGCGCGCGTAGAAACTGGTCAAAGTCTCTGAAGATGGCACGAAACTTGAAGACGTTGCCGCACTCGAGCTGCCTCTGCACGACGACACGCCCATGAGTCTGGCCATTGCCCCATCGTCATCCTTCTCGCCTGGATTTGTCGCTGGTATCAACTCCCACGTGGAAGCTTCCGAGCCAGGCGATAATCAGAACTGTAGACGAATTGTATTCAGTGAGACCAAGTGCGTGGTTGGCGCGCGAGAGACTTGCCAACGTGCGGCTGACGTGGTGCACGTTCGCGCAACGTCTTCAGGGCAGAGATAACAGGAAGCAGGAACACTATATCCGTCAAGGACGCGTACCAGGTGCCTTCGAATCGCGTATTATTGTGTCGCATGTCTGACTCGTAGTTCACAGCGCGTGGTTGTGTTCTTTCCCTCTGGAGATCTGGTGGTCACAGCCAGCACTTCGAACGAGGCGCGTGACGGACGCGTTTTCATCGCCACTACAAGAAACTGAACGCGCTCCGCAGATTGCTATTCTTAATTACCCCTCGTTGACACCGGCATGCAGTTCCCTGACCGTACCCGAAGCTGACGGCGAGCTTTTCGATGTGACTGTCAATGACACATACGTGAGCATCCTCCGCCTTCACGCTCGCGTCTTCGTACTTAGCCCGTCACTCGTAGCTGGTTGCTGCAACGACACGGCATTTGCTTGTTTACTCGTGGATGCCGGTGCCATCGAGCCCAGCGGCCGAAAGCAACGCAAGCAACACGGGGACCAAGTCGCGAAAGTCGAGCAAGAAGAAGAAATCCCCAACAACCACGACTGGGCCATCGCAGCAGCTAGTAGATCTTAAACAGTTGCAGAAAATCCCTGCACCATCATGGGCTGGCCAGGGTTCCACCTTCCGCGCTGCTCGTTTCGCGACGGCGCCGTCAACAACGTCTACAAGTCACCCGCCCAATACGCTGTTCACCGTGGTCAACGCAAAGGCACCGAAAGGTCGCAAGTTTGCGCGGAAGAGCTTCGCGGCGCGGTATGTTCTTGGCGACGACTCGTCGCTCTGGAGCAAGGAAGTCGCAAAACGACTTCTCGGGGACATGAACATTAGCAGTTTCGACGTCAAGTAAGTTCATATGCCTCTCAACCTACAACATGGATGGCTAATCCTGCTTACAGCACTACGGGATCATTACTCGCATACGGCGGTTCCGACTGTGCAATCGGCGTGCTCGACGCAAATTCGCTGGCACCATTGTTGACAATCCTTCATGCGCACGACTTCCCTGCGACTGTCGTCAAGTTTAATCCCAGCGCAAACATGCTTATCAGCGCCAGCGCGGACGATACATGTCGGATCGTCTTGCTGCCCGAGGGCTTTGCCAACTACAGTGAGTGTAACATCCAGCTATTTTTGTTGGACCATTTTGAACTCATCTCAAACTCCACGACAGGCTCGCTCGGATCCCTACTTCTCATCATCACCATTTTGTTGGCTGTGCTCGCTGTTGTTGCGGGGAAAGTTATGTATGCATAAACGCGTCGGCACGACGCTGCACACCGGCTCCTAGAAGCCTTCGTATGTTATTACATCTATACAAACCATGCAGCCAGGCAAAAAGGGGGAGGCACTTTACATGCAAATGAGAATGGGAACGAACAGAAAGCGGATCAAAAGCGAGAAGTGTTAGTCGTAGTTGTCCTCCTCGACCAGATTTCTTGCAACTGGTGCAGGTGCGTGCCCATTGACCATAGGTGTCTCGACCTCTTCCATATCATCTTCGCGGAACAGACCAGCTTCGTCGTCGTCATCGTCGCCAGCCTCGCTGCCTCCAACATCAACCTGCTCCATTTCGACATCCTCCATGTCGTCGTCATCAGCACCTTCATCATCCTGCTCGGGTACATCGTCCTCGTCGACTTCTACCTCTTCCTCGACGAAGAGTGGTACTTCAGGTGGTGGACGAGTTGGCACGAGGTGGAAGTCGGGTTGCGTGAGGCGGTATTTCTCAGGTGGCAGACGGACGCCGAAGACCTCTGGTACTGCAGGCAGCGGAACGGCGTTGGTTTGTGCGGCCAGTGCATTTAGATACTGCAAGGGTTGGAAGCACACAGGTCAACTTGGTGCGTTGCGACATCGAAGTTCAGACGACGCGAACCTCTTTGGGAACCTGTCCACCAAACTCCCAGCCCACACGAGCCTGAACGGCTAGTACGACGTCTTCGCGCTCGAGTTTGGATGACCGGCCGGCGTGCTCAGCATACACCAGCGCATCGCCTAACACTTGGCCCGTGTAACGATGCGCAAACTCGAGGAGTTGGTGCAAGACACCAGGCTGCGAGTCTTGCACTCCATGCGCGGACGCAAGGAGGAGCGCGATCGAGCGCGCGGAAGACGGAAGCGGTTCTGGTGCAGGAGCCATACGAAGGTCGAGGTCAAGACGCGCTTCGGCACACTCCGAGCTCACGCGCCAGCTTCGCCAACCTCCCTCAAATATGAACCGCAACGATCTGGCAGATGCCTTCGATCCCGAAGGCTCAGACTCGGAGACGGAAGCTAACGATGTATTTCCGACACCAAACGCGTCCATTACGAGGAGAACACAAGAACTCGCATTCCCGCCCATTCCGCCTGTGAAGCTCTACGTTGACGCGAAACCAGGCTGTGGTGGCATCGCGTGGCCCGCTGGCGAGGTGCATCTGATAGTGCTCCCAGGAGACCTTGTCTGAATCTCGATCTTGAGGTTCTCTCGAGGTACATCATCGCGCGATCGGATGTGGTGGTAGGGAAACGCATCGTCGAACTGGGCAGCGGCACCGGGCTTGTAGGGCTTGTAGCTGGCAGACTCGGCGCTCATGTTACAGTTACAGATCAGCTGTGAGCCATACGCGCTCCCGTTATATGTTTGTCTACTAATTGTCGACAGTCAGTTGCTCCCGCTCATGCAGGAGAATGTGGCGCTGAACGGGCTGGCCGCCAACGTTCACGTCACTGAACTCGACTGGTGCGTCTCCGACCTCTGCCCACATCTTCGTCATTGACTGTTCCTCTTCGCAGGGCGAATCCTGTCCCAGCTAATTTGCGAGGTCCGGACGTTGTGCTGGCCGCAGACTGCGTCTACTTCGAGCCGGCATTTCCGCTGCTGGTCAACACGCTCAAGGATATCGCTACAGATAACACCGACATTCTCTTCTGCTACAAGAAGCGGCGCAAGGCGAGTGGAAGGCCATGCGATGACGCATACCGCAACTGACGAAGCTCGATGAGCAGGCTGACAAACGATTCTTTGCGCTACTCGGCAAGGAGTTCACCTGGGAGCACGTACGCTTCATCCCATCCCTGCGTAGCATCATAGACTCACTACCAGGCAGGTCTCGGACGATCCAGCCAAGAGTCTGTACGAGCGAGACGCCATCTATCTATACAGGTTGCACCGTAGGGTGCGGTGAGGACTTGCGGCGCAAAGGTGCTTCATTCTGCTATTGTCTTCAACTGGGTTTTATGAGGGAAAATGGTCAATGTATTGTAATTGCGCAACGTTGTGAGGACGCACCTGCAGACCGTGGATGCCAGCAATGTCCTCCTTGAGTGTGTCATTGACGAGCCGGTGCTGCTTGATGATCGAGAGGTCTCGGAATGCCGCGCTTGTAATGGATATTGCGTAGAACGAGCCGCATCCACCTACAAATCCAGTAGGTCAGTGCACGCAGAAACAAACATAGCGCGCAAGGACTGACCTGAGATATCCTGCACCTGAACCTGCGAAGGTGCAAATCGCGCACGCAACTTGTCCTCGATCGCGCGTTCGCCTGCTGTCACGTCTGCAGGTGCTGAGTAGAACCGTGCGGTGACTGCAGGACGCAGAAGAGGACTAGACGCGGGCCGTGCAAGGCGCGTTCCAATGATTCGCGCTGTTCGTGACAACATTGCAAGACGAAAAGGGAGGTGACGGTCGCGCCCGACCTGGACCCGGCACCTCTCTTTCTCTCCGTCCTCTTCATCCTTCTCACGCCTATGCTGCCAAATGCTTGCGCAGCAGCGTGCAAGCTCGCTGCACGTGCGCAAGTGGCTTCGCGTGTGCTGAATCCGCCGCCGTTTGCATTGCGGCGAATTTCGGCGCGCTCGATTGGTTCAGCCTTCGACCGGCCTTCCACCCTCGCATTTGGATTGAGACGCGCGCTGAGCACTCAGGCATCCCTGAAAACCACACAGTCTCCACTGGTTGCGTCTGCAGCACCGCAGTTGAAGAATCTCGCACGCAAGTTCTTCAGTTCCAATGCTTCGCTGTCCGCGCCCCGGTTCTTTGCCAGCAATGCGACCCTCGTCGCAGATGGTGCTACAGCGGGAGAGGAGGCCGCAGCTCCTGCTATCGCGCCTCGGTCTGTTGGTTGGTGGCTGCTCGCTTCGGCTGGTCTTATTTACGCGGTCGTGGTTGTTGGTGGCCTCACACGGCTTACCGAGTCTGGTCTGAGCATCACCGAGTGGAAGCCCATAACTGGAATTCTCCCACCTCTGTCAACCGAGGCCTGGGAGGAGGAGTTTGCCAAGTACAAGAACTCGCCAGAGTTTACCAAGTATGCCGCCACCGAATTCCCCTATCCCGTCGGCTTCTTTGCTAATCTATTGTTTGACTCAGACTCAACAGTCGTATGAATCTCGACGAATTCAAGAACATATTCTTTATGGAATGGGGTCATCGCGTCCTTGGTCGACTCGTCGGTTTGGCTGTCGTTCTGCCCTTTGGTTACTTCCTCGCGCGCGGCAAGCTTCCTCGACCACTCCCCGGTATGATCGGCGGCTTCATTGCACTCTTAGGCGCACAAGGCGCCATGGGATGGTACATGGTCAAGTCGGGTTTGCATGAGGACCTCTTTGCCGACGGAGCGCATCCGCGCGTCAGCCAGTATCGACTTGCCGCTCATCTCGGACTTGCCCTCGTACTGTACGCCGGGATGTTCCACGCTGGTCTTCGAATTCTCTGGGACAACAAGTTCGCCCAATTTGGAAAGTTTGCTGGCATGTCGGCAGAGCGTGCAGTAGTGGGTCTCAAGGCTTTGCAATCACCACCGATCGCTGCGTTCCGCCGAAACGTCTTCATCTTGAGCGGCATGGTTTTGCTTACCGCTGTTTCTGGTGAGGGGCGTCTGAGAATATACGTCGGCAAGATCTCACTTTGCTGCAGGCGCCTTCGTCGCTGGGCTGGATGCTGGTCTGGTTTACAATCAATTCCCATACATGGGGACAGGCCTCACGCCACCAGCTAGCGAACTATTCGACCCTGCTTACGCCAAACGTTCAGACGGTTTAGATATGTGGAGGAATCTTTTTGAGAACCCGAGTACCGTACAGCTCAACCACCGCATCCTCGTACGTCTGCCGATCGCCCCGTCTTGACCGCGGAACTGAGCATTCCCCCTAGGCTATGTCTACCTACGCGCTCGCATGCGGGCTGCACTTCTATTCTTTTAGACCAGCGATACGTGCGGCTCTTCCGCCTCTGGCAACAAGACTCTGTGCTGCGATGTTTTTCGTCGTAAACGCACAAGTCTTCCTCGGCATTTCAACGTTGCTGTACTTGGTGCCAATTCCCGTCGCTGCATCTCACCAGGCAGGCAGTGTTGCCCTTTTGACGACTGTCCTGGCACTTGGGATGAGTCTCAGAGCGCCAGGCGCTGCTGCCCGACTTTTGCGGCGGAACCCTCTGCTTCGTCGCAAGGCATGAGAGGGGAACCCACCCCTTCACTTTTCTGCCCCACCACTCTTTCACATGTATCACGAGTATAATGGCCCCCAAAAATGAATCCCCCACTGAGAAGTCAAACGTTCCGTGTAGAGTGTGAACGAGTTGAAAGTTGAAACGGGACTCGGGCAAAGTCCGCGGGTGATCACGCCGGCCTTTGCCAGCGGACACGTCTCTCCACACACCACCACCCGACTCCCCACCACTTTCTCACGTTCCTTCTCCTCCTACCCACACACAATGGCCGAGAAGCTTAAGGAGTTTGCTGAGATCCCCCGCGAGTTTGTTCATGACGGCCACCAGGTGCGTGTGTGCTAGCTGCAGCTTTCCAAGAATTCTGCGCAACGACGCTGACCGCTGTCTGTCTGCGCCTTGTCTTGCAACGACTGTATTACAAACACAGTTCCTTGCACGCTGCACAAAGCCGTCGCAAAAGGGTACGTGGTGTTGTTCATTGCTGTTCAAAAGAGCCAGAAGCTGACATGTTCGTCGCCCGCGTGTCCGTTTGCGCTGTACAGAGTTCATCCAGATTTCCAAGGCCGTTGCAATGGGCTTCGCCATTATGGGTTTCATTGGCTACTTTGTCAAGCTGATACATATCCCCATGTGCGTGCCCTCGGCACGTGTCTGCGCACTGCCTGTACTGACCGTCGTCTGCTCTTGCGCCTGCCTCTTCCAGCAACAACATCCTTGTGTATGTTCCTTCGTTCGACTCCTTGTGGCCCTCAGTACTGATTATATTCTTTACAGCGGTGGCGCGTAGACGTGGCTCGGCTTGTACAAAACTTTCGACGCAGCTCGCGTGTGGAACGAGGCTCGCTTTGTGTGCTCGCTACCCAGTTTCTTTTATTGCATTGCATCTGTTCTCTAGTGAATAAGCTCATTGTTGTTGGAAATTTCGCGAGTGAGGTGCTGGCAGACCACGGAAGCACGCCGTCTGGCCCTCTTGACCTCCTGCTATCATGACTACAAGTTTGACGCGCGAGGAGTTCAACGCGGCCTGTACTGCTCTCGTCGCTGAGTCAAGCTTGCTCGAAAACCATGAAGCGCTCTATCGTGGTTTGAAAGGCTGGACTGTCGTGGCGTCGCCTGTGAGCATCGCTATTGGTAACTCCAACCCCGACGTTGAATGACTCGTGTTAGGTCATGGCAACCCTCAGATGCCTTGAGAGAACATGTGCAGTGGCTTGTAATGCCAATACTGTCTCTATTGACGACGGCGACGACTTCGTTGAACTGCACGAGGAGGTCGACGATGCTGCGATGCAACCTGTGCCACAGGCACAGACAACTCCGCAATTAACTGTGAAGCAATGGATCACATATGGCCCCAGCTTTTCTGTTCCTACATTCTACTTCGCATGCTACGACATCAGTAAGCTGTTTGATGTTCATTGCCGGAACTGGTCTCTCAACTTCCCTCTAAGCTGGCTCACCTGCTCCTCTCGATACCATCCTTCGGACCTCTCTTCTCCACCGCAATCTGATCGCGACGACCGAGCAAACGGCCCACTCACTCGACATGGCCGGTGGTGGTCCGTTCCCCTTGCTATCGCAGGGCGAACACCCAGTTCTCGGCACACCGTGCTGGTACCTACACCCATGCGAAACGCAGACTGCCATCTCCCAATTATTACAGGCTAGCGACACGCCCGTGACGCCCGCCCTGTGGCTACGGACATGGCTCGCACTTATCAGCACCGCGGTCGACTTGCGAACATGATCACGCAACAACGTTTTCCGCACAACCAGTGGCACGCCGGCCGTTTGTTCAGCGGACCGAAACACTCTAACTACTGTAGATACACAGAGATGATGATGATGTAAGAACGGTGTGATGGAGATTCCAGCCCGAGGCGGCGCGACACTGGCAACGCGGAAAGGCTATGAATGGTGGACCAGGGATTGTGCGAACGTGAAACCAAGTATTGTGAACCTCGTGCCAGTTAGACGGACACGAGTTCTTTCGAACAATGCGCCTGCCTTACGCGGTCGCGAGGATGGGGGTGGGAATGTGCATCTGAGCAGTCGCGCTGGCAGCCGCTGGGTTCATCGCCATCGGCGAGAACAGCGAGGCCTTCTTGGGCGCGACGGCGCCGAGGAGCTCGTCAAAGCGCATCTGAGCGTCCTTGACGGCGACGGTCTCGACGGTGCTCTTGACGCTCTGGGTGAGTGGCTTGGGTGCCGTGCCGTCAAGGAGACCGAGGTGGGCATCCGTCCAGACCGGGGCAGGAACCTCCTCGTTGGGGATGCCGACGCCGGCGCGACCGCCAAGGGCGACCCAGTCTGCCTTGCGGTTGATCTGGAGGCGGTCGAAGACTTCGTTGACAGCACTGACGAGGTGGTCGAGCTGCTCGACGGTGTGGCCGGGGGTAGGGGTGATGCGGAGGCGTTCTTCGCCGACGGCGACGGTCGGGTAGTTGATCGACTGGACATAGATACCGTGGTCGTTGAGAAGCGAGTCCGAGGCGGCCTTGGCGAGGGCGGCGTCACCAACGAGAACCGGGACGATGTGAGATGGGCCAGGACTGCAGGGATAGTCAGCTACGAGCTCAAAATCATAAAGAGACGAAACGTACACAACCGGGATGTCGCAGCTTTCGAGACGAGACTTGAGAGCGCGAGTGTTGATGTGCTGAAGACGACGGTCGCTCATGCAGAGCTTCTGGTACGCAATGCTGGCCTGGGCGCCTGCAACAACGGCCGGAGGGAGCGAGGTGGTGAAGATGAAGCCAGGTGCGTAGGAGCGAACAGCGTCGACGAGATCCGTAGAGCCAGCAATGTATCCGCCAACGACGCCGTAAGCCTTGCCGAGAGTGCCAGTGATAATGTCGATGCGGTCCATGACGGTGCCTTTGATGGGTTCGGGAGATTGGCCAGCGTTGAGGTGAGTATCGTAGTCGAGGTGCTCGGCGACACCTGCGCCGCGGGGCCCGTACATGCCAACGGCATGGACCTGGGTCGAGACCAAGATAGATGTGATCAGAACATATTCGAACGGTGGCAACGCGGCTAAATGCGGACAACGGCAGAACGTACCTCGTCGAGGAAGGTGATGGCACCGTACTTGTCGGCAAGGTCACAGATTTCAGCAATTGGGCCAACGCTGCCGCACATCGAGTACACGCTCTCGAAGGCGATGATCTTTGGGGTGTCGATGGGGTACTTGGCGAGACGAGCCTCGAGGTCCTGCAAGTCGTTGTGCTTGAAGATTTCCTTCTTAGCGCCTGAGTGACGGATGCCTTGGATCATGGACGCGTGGTTCATGTTGTCGCTGAAGATGATACAGCCTGGGAGTTTTGCGCCTAGGGTCGCGAGAGTCGCGTCATTGGCGACGTAGCAAGACGAGAATACGAGCGCAGCGGGCTTGCGATGGAGCGAGGCAAGCTCGTCCTCTAGGCCTAGATGGAAAGCACCATTGCCGGCAATGTTGCGGGTGCCTCCAGCGCCAGCACCGTACTTGTTGAGCGTGCGACTTTGTGGGGAAATAAGAGGTGACGTGTCAGCAGATTGTCCGTACGAATTGGACGTGCGCTGGCAGGCACACGTACTGCATAGTCTCGAGAACGACTGGATTCTTGCTCATGCCGAGATAATCATTGCTGCACCAGACTTCGACTTCCTCTGCGACCACGCCGGTGTGAGCGACGGGGAACTTTGAAGCGAGACGGTTGATATTGTTGAAATATCTGTAGCTCTTGTCCTTGTGTTTCTTCTCGAGCTCGTTCTGGTAGAACTGCTCGTAATTGAACGTGCCGTGGGCCTTGGGGGGCGCAGCGGTGGTGGCCGGCTGCGCGTGCTTGTCTGCGAGCTTCTGGGCCAGGGCAGCTGCGGCCTGTGCGGCCTTTGCGTGAGGGCAGCGGTTTGCATCGGCCGCAGTTGGGTGGCCCTTGGGGAAGACAAAGTTGCCCTGGCGGTGAAGACGCTCGATGTCGGACGCAGCTGCGACACTGGCATAACCAGCAGCCGAGTTGTGGATCTGAGCACTGCGAACAGCAAGTGCAGGACCCATCATGGGGCAAGCGGTGGCCTTGACGGTGAGCTTAGACAGAGCCGGCGCACGGGCCGACACTGCAGTCGAGAGTGCGCGCAGGGTAGCAGGCTTTGTGCGCGCAAGGAATGGACACGCTGCCTTGAACTTGGCAAGCGCGTCCATGGAGAGAGCGGGACCAGACGATAGTAGCATGAGAGAAAAGAAATCCGGGAGGGAAAGCTTGACGAAAGCTAAGATCGGACGAGCCGTCGGCGTCGCTTTTCAAGAAATCAGCGCGTCTGTCATTGAGACGCCCATGATTGGCCCACGGCATTCCCGCCCACCCTGCTGCATCGTCCTCGTTGCTCTCTAAAGCTGCCCGCGTCTGTCTGACATGCGCCCCGGTCTGTCGCCGAACCAAGCTGCTCGTTGGGGCGGCCGTTGTGGTCGAGACACACTCTTCGTTGAGGCGTTTGCCACACCAAACGGTCTCAGAGCGGCATCCCGCATGCAAAAATGCTGAAAAGTCTATTTTTCCAAAACGCCACCAGGATAGATCACGAGAGCTGGGCCAGACAGCCCTCGAGCACGTCTACGGCTTTGTCGATCTCGGCACGGCCGACCGTCAGACTGGGCACGAACCGGACAACGTCCTTTCCAGCTGTCAACAGCAACACTCCTCGCTGTCGTGCCAATTCTACGATCTTTGCATTGGTGCCCTCGCCATGAAACGGTACCCCAATGATCAGACCACGTCCGCGTGCTGGTCCGACGAGGTTCGGCCACCATTCGGAGAGCTTTGTCAGCCGGTGTTTCAGATACTCGCCGTTGTCCTTTACATCGCCTGCCAGTCCCGACAAACGGCGAAGCACATGTAGGCCGAGAGCAGTAGCCAATGGCGACCCGCCGAACGTCGTTCCGTGGGAGCCTGTGTACAGGTCGCGGGGTAAGCATGGAGAGAGTTGACGGCATAAGCTGACGAGAGCGGGATTCACACACTCACCAACAGTCATAGCCTTTGCCACAGTTCCCCGCATCAACACTGCGCCGACTGGGTAACCATTCGCAAGAGGCTTAGCCATTGTGACCACATCTGGATGACAATCCGCAGGCAAATGCGAATGCGCCCAAAGGTTGCCCGTGCGATACAAACCGCACTGGATCTCGTCAAAGATCAGCACCGCGCCTACGGCATCGCAGCGGGCACGAAGCAGCCGGAGGAACGCTTCGTCGGCCTCGAACACGCCGCCCTCCCCTTGAATGGGTTCGATAATGACGGCGCACGTCTTCTCAGTCACCAGGCGCTCGATCTCCTCGGCCTGGTTGAAGTTGCCCACGTCAAACCCCGGGACGAGCGGTGCGAATGGTGCCTGGTATTTAGGATTAGGGGTTGCGCTGCACCACACAAATGCCCGGAAATGATGAATACGAGGTTCAGCCAGCCAATCCTGTGTGCCGTGACTACCCCAACCAATAAGTGCTCACCTCAGCGACCCCATGGATCGGCCGTGGAACGCATTCTTGAACGACAGCACACGGAACTGCGGGCACTCGCCCTCCTGACCACTTGCTGCCCACCGCTCCTTGGCATACTTGCGAGCGATCTTTAACGCTCCTTCGTTCGCCTCCGTACCCGAGTTGGTAAAGAACACCCGTGGGTCGCTTTCAGATGCTGCGTTTGACACTTCGCTTCCTGTCGCGAACCCAAGTCCTCCAGCCTGGATGGTCTTTGTGACGAGCTCAGTCGCTAATTCGCCTCCGTTGCGGTGATAGAACGCGTTGCTGGTGTGCAACAGCGTGCGTGCTTGCTCGCTCATCACCTACACGCCGCATCGCGTTTAGCATCCCAACCCAACGACATAGACCAATTCCGTACCTGCGCGAGCTGCTCGTCTGCATGTCCAAGCGCATTGACAGCAATGCCACCCGTGAAGTCGAGGTACTCGCGCTCCTGCGAGTCGTATATGTAATTGCCTTTGCCGTGTGTGACGATGACTGGCGGACGAGCATAAACAGGCAGAACAAAGCGCGACGTCGTTTGAAGCTCATTCTGCAGTTCAGCGGAGGGCTTGTCTTCTGGATGTGTGACTTCGAGATATGCAGTGCTGGGCTTCACAGCAGTAGCCATCGTACGCGAACGCCCCGCCAGCCGAGCAGCCCGAACGAACGCAGGGTATTGGCGGCGCACAGTAGACAGCATCATCGCGCTCATCGCAGGTATCAAGACGGATGGGAGTCGGAGGTCAAGGACAACAGCGCTCGAGTCAAGAATTCTGCGCGCCTGCAAAAAAGCTCATTTCTTGAGGTCCGATTGACAGCCGAACGGTACAATCCGGAGGCGCGTGACAGCACGGACCTTGCGAGCAGTCGTGAAGAGAGCCATTGGTATTGGTATTGGATATTACAACCGTCGCGTTCATACAACCGTCCAGAACAAAGATGTCTACAACCAGCGCTGCTGTGCAGCTCGATACTCAGGCTTCGTCTTCGATGAAGATAGGATCGACGCCTTTCCATGGCTCGCTGCCTCCCTTCTTCGCCACTCGATCGCGCTCCGCCCAATACTCGGGCTCCTTACCCACCAGATGTGGCATCCACACCCGCTCGCCCGTATCCTCGTCTATCGTCTTCTTGAACCACCGCGGTTCGTGAGGCGGCAGCTGCCCACTCTCGCGCTTCCGCCTCGTTGCACGCTGGAAATCCTCCTGTTTGCTCTTGAGATCATTCGCCCGCTCGTACGTGCCGTTCTCGAACGCGCGCTGGTCAGGTCGCAGCCGGCAGTCTGTTGGACACAGGATCGGCCGGAGGTCTGACGGGCAGTCGTTGAGCGTGATCGCGAATGGCGACAGGTTGAACGGCATCTGCGGCTTCTCAGTGTTGCGCCAGAGAAGCGTGAAGACTGGGCCAGAGGACGGAGAGGCGGGGCCGTTCGCGTCAATGTTGATGTCCGGGAGCAGCTCGCCAGCGCCACTGCCCGTCGAGCGTGCGACGAGTTGACTGTTCCAGCGACCCGCAACGTCCAGTCGTGCTCGGCCAGAGCTATCGACAACGCGTCCAGTGATCTCAAACGCGTTCGTCGACCGCCAGCCACGAGGCTTGAAGGTCAACACGCAGGTGTCGCCCGTCTTGTGGTTTGTAATCTGTATACGGCGTCAGTACCGCCAAACGAGAACACGCAGCAGGCAAAGCTCACCGTCATATCTCCGTAGTGATCAATCGTCGGTGAACCCAGAATGAAGCCGGACACGTTGGTCGTGACTTTCTTCCACGAATAATGCTCCGTAACGGTTGGCAACGTCCCCTTCTCGCCTTCGTACTCCACATCCTTGAGTTCGAGCTGCGCGTGTGCCACGCCTGTCGGCCGAATTTCAAACGACTTGCCCATAAACTTGTTCTGAGCGTCGACCTCGCCGTAGTACTTCCACAGCGGGCTTTCGCACCAGCATGCGCTCATCGGCGGGTGGTGACTGACCTGCTCACTCACGTAGCGATACCGCCGGTCGAGTCGCACATACTCGAACGTCTCGCCGAGCATTGGGTTGAACGGTTTCGCGATCCGCCCAATAGTGCTGCTGTAGTTGCTCATCGCGAATGCTGCGACGAAAGCGAGGCGTTTGTACTGGTCGCGCTCCACCGCCGCGCTGTCGAGACACTCGCTGAACTCCATGTCCTCAGCCATACGCTGCAACATGCTCGTCGGCTCATTGAAGAACACTGGGAAGCTGATCTTGGTGAGGTCCTTGCCGATACTGTTCTTGAGCACGGCCCACAGGCTGACAGGTGGCCGGTTGTCCGAGCCGATAGGCAAACGGTCTCGCAGGTGCGAATAGCTAGCGTAGAGCGACAAGTCGACAGAGGAGGGGAGATCTCCAAGCGTGACGGGCGTGTGCTCGAGCGCTGCTGGCACCACCACGGGTAGCGTATTGTTCTCGATGGCGTCGAAGAATTCGTCTTCCTCGTCCGTGTCGACCTGTTCTTCTGCGGCTGGCGAGGTTGCCGTTGGCTGAGACGCGAAGATGGTCTGTGGAGGCAAAATGATACGCGATGTTCTATCACCAGCCTTCGGTGGGTCTGCTGCAGGCGGCTCGAGCGTGATAGTCGTTACCGGCACGACTGGTGCATCTGCCGTTGACGTCTGTGGCATGCCATCGTACGACGCCTCCGTGACTGCAGGCATCTCTGGCCTCTTCTTTGGCATCTTGATCGTCGATCCCGCACCTGGACCCAGCTCTGCAGAAGCCCAGCTACCCTCCAGTGACCTCCTCCGGCGGCTGTTCCTCCCCCGGCGCTTGAGTTCTGCCTCCAACTCTTCGCCTTCGCGCGCCGCTATCTGTAGACTCTCCTCCCATACACCTGCACGTGTTCTCTCACGGTCCAACTGGCCCGAATACCACTCCTCGCGTTCCTTCGTCATGCGCGCGTAGCTCGCAAACATCTGGCTCGCAGCTCCAATAGACTCCGTGAGCTCCTTGCTCAGTTCAGCACCGCGTCGGCCTGCGAGCACGTCTTTACTGGAGAGCACAGCTTTGATGAGACTGGCGGTCGTGTCGAGTTGGGTGGTCGTAGCGTGCGCGTGAACTTGCAAGGTCTCACTGTGCGGCGGCTGACCCGCAGACTGGTCGCTCGACGACCCGTCGAACGAATCGCCATCGTCGTGCTCGGCACCCGTCTTATCACGCTCAGAGTCGTACGGCGCGCCTTCATAGTCCGTCAGACTCCCGCGCGAACGGTGCGACGAATGGCGATATGGTGTGTGCCGCCTACGACTCGTGCTAGTCGTCCGCATCGAACCGCCATCGACACTGCCTGACCGACTGTAACTCGCAGGATCGTTCGACTCGCTGGGAGTGATCATGTGTGATCCGCGCACCGGTGAGGTCTCACGGTTCTTTGACCACTCGATGCTCGCGTTGAGTGCGTTCGTCCATCGTGTGAGCTCGACGTAGTGGTTCGCCTTGAGGTACCACTTTTGGATACCTCCGCCTGCACCAGAGGTCGATGATGGACCGGGAGTGGCGCTCAGGTGCGAGTGCACCTCGAAGCGCAGCTTGTCAGCGGCACCTGAAGATTTGACCGTCGCCGACTTCATGGCAATGGCACCACGCGACGCAATTCCCTCGTCTGCCTGGTTGCGATAATCTGTGCTTGCGGTTAGAGCTCAACAAGTATGTCGTGCGAGATGTGCGTACAGCTGAGAATACCGTCCTTCAGGACGAACCAGCGAGTGCTGTAACCCTTGGCTACATTGGCGTATTTGTTCAGGTAGCCCTTCATCACGCCTGGCTCTCCGGCCGGCTGCGGCTCAATGAGCGCGGTATTGCGGTTCGTGTCTGTGAACAATGTGAGCGACTTGAAAGCCTGGAAGCGACGATCTATGTTTACATTGCCTCAGGAACACCTTGACGCGGTCATCTTTGCCGGCGACATCATTGATGCTGCGCCCCCTGCGATCGCGGCAGAACACATCGGCGCCAGCTCGGATAGCAAGCTCAACTAGACGGAGGTCCTTGCGGCGTGCGGCCTCGTGCAACAGAGTGGTGCCGTTGGTCTGTTCTTGTTGCGACAAGTCAAGCAGTCGGGCACGGGGTGTCTCCAAGATGGTGATGAGCTCTGGAGGCGGCGGCGCCGTCGGCTGAGAGAGTACATATGTATGCAGCAGCGAGATGAATTTCGCGTCGAGAATCTGGCGTGAATCTGCAGGGTTGGGTCGACCAAAGTCAGCAGCGGCACCTAAAAGCAGCAATAGGACCGTCCACGCTAGCGGCACGCGATATCGGCGGCCGGAAACTCACGTTGTATGACGGCGATAGTCTCCTTGCTGCGGGCGACCTCCTTGCACGTCTTTCCGTTGGCGTCACGGACGGTATCGTCGATAGCGGGTTGTTCGAGCAGCAGCGCAACCAGGTCGTCGCGGGCAAGCGAGGCCGCAAGATGGAGCGGAGTGGTGCCGCTCCGTGGAGGATGGACGCCGTTGGGGTTGATCACGCGGTTTGCCAGCAGTAGCTTGACGGTCTCGTCTGCGGGATCGGGGACGGCATGAGTGGCCAAGAACACAATGACCTCAGGAAATGACGAGGCGATACGAACAAGAGGCACAACGGATGGCGAGGTGGAGTGTAGAGGCAGCGACATCAATAGCAGCGCCTTCTTCTGCGGACGGATTCTGTGCGCGATTCGAGAGGTCGAGCAGGAACGGATGGATAACACTGGGGTCGCCTGTGGCTGAGGTCAGCAATGGGGATGAGCAGTACACAGTGGAATGTGGCCTGACCGCTGCGCAAGGCCTTCATTAGTTTGCTTTGGTGGATTGCGTCCATGGCTGTGGGGAGTCGGCAAGAGTCAGCGATTGAGGAGAGCGCTGGGTTGTTGGACGTAGTGACGTTGTCGCCACCGTACAAGACACGTACTCGAATCGGGAGTCAACTGGCCTGAGCGCAGGCTGACCGAGCTTGCGGCCATGTCTCTACCTGTGTCGGTGTACGTGGGCTGTGATTAGGTCGAGAAATTGAGAGGGCAAGAGCGGTGACGGCACGTGCGCGGAGTTGGCGGCTAATACGCCCAACTCAGTCTGGACTTGTTCACTTTAGAATGGCAAACGCGTCCGCTAAGAAACAGGCCGCGGCCAACGAGAAACAAATCACCGTCCTCAACACTGGCGGTCTCGTAGCAACACTGCTCGCCGCGATATTGAGGTTTCTACTTGGCAGGCTCAGCACCAAGGGTCTCGTACTCAGCATCATTGCCGTCATTCCCATGACACTGCTCACTCGTTTCCTCGTCAAGTCTGGCACACCAAAACGCGACCAGCGGGGCGAGCTAGTGTCGCCAGGAGACGACCTTGGCGCAGGCGGTGTGACTGAGTATGCGTCGGATGTCATCTACCTCACATGGCTTGCGCTCGTCCTCAGCGCCCTGTTTGGCGAAAAGGCCTGGTTCATCATGCTGGTCGTGCGTAAAACACTACTACTGCGTTATATGCATGCTTATATATTGTGGTCGTGTCGTGTCGTGTTCATGCAGATCCCTGCGTTTGGCACTTTCAAACTCTGGGGGTTCGCGGCACCCATGCTCGGTCTTGCAGGCATCAAGTTGCCTGGATTCGGCGGTGGTGAAGAGGCAGCTCAGGAAGAGGATGCACCGGCTACAGCGACGAGCAAGCGGCAAGAGAAGCTCAAAAAGAGGATGGAACGTGGAGACGCGCGTGTGCGCCAGGTCGAGCGCAAAGCGTACCAGCCCTCGACTTGATATCAAAAACGGAACAAGGTTAGATTTTGGCAGCAGCGGGAAGCAGTCAGACATAGTGTACAGCGCGCGCATCCGACGCGGCAGACGAGAGAGGTCATGACCGCGGTTCTTTGTCTTCTCTGTAACACAAAACACATTATAGTAAGTACCGCGATTAGTTGATCAGGTGAACGACCTGCCTGATATAGAGGACGTTGTTGCAGCGGATAAAGATCTCGCCCAGCATGCCGTTGTTCTCCCCGTTGCTGTACTCCTCTGCGTTTGCCAACTAGACCAATATCAGTGACAAGCATAAAGCGATCGCAGAGAGAAGACGCGCCTGGAGGTTCATGTATCCGTCGGTCGAGACGAGGAAGCCGCGGTACTCGAGCCCCCACTTGAGCCGCACCCACACGCTCTTGCCCGTCAAGTCCTGTAGGAACGGCTTTGGGTTCACGGGCTGTACCTGCAATACATAAGCGTTTCAGCGTACACGCGATTGGGCATAGATGTGTGGACTGCGCGACTAACCGACATGGTTGGAGTTCAAGTTGACTCGCGACCGCCACCGCGCAACTCCGCTCGTCCTATAACTCTCCCTCTTGTCTCGCCTCGTCCTGCGCCTGTCGCATTACCACATCTCTTGCGCATCTAGCGTTTCCATAACGCTGTATTTGCTACCGCCGTAATGTCTGACGATGAGCGCGGCGACCCGCGTGGACCAGTCCCCGATGAAGACCTGAGCCTGCCCAAAGCCACAGTCGCCAAGATGATCCAGGGTCAGTACACTGTCAAACGCGTTTGTGAGCCTGCGAGAATCGCTGTGCTGATGATTGTGCGTGACTTGTATGTACAGAGATCCTGCCCACAGACATGACCACTGCTAAAGAGACCCGCGACCTGGTCATCGAGTGCTGTGTCGGTGCGTTCTATTTACTTGTCTGCAACCCGCGTCACTAGTACTTACACGTGACCGCCATGCTTCTCCACGTGAGCTTAGAGTTCATCCATCTCGTCAGCGCCGAGGCGAACGAGATCTGCGAGCAAGAGTCCAAGAAGACCATCGCGCCCGAACACATCATCAGTGCACTCAAGCGGCTCGGTTTTGAAGAGTTCGAGACCGAAGTCCAGAGTGTGTTACGCGACCACAAGAAGGCGCAGAAGGAGCGCGAGAAGAAGACGAGCAAGCTGGAAGCGAGTGGGCTCACAGAGGAAGAGCTGGCTGCACAGCAGGAGGCTCTGTTCGCTGCGAGTCGCGCGCGGTTTGCCAACCAGACGCAAGGCCAGCCGAGTGGCAGCGAGCTGCCCAGCACGGACGAGTAATGTTGGCATATTTGTCGACGCTTGGTTCACCGTTCCGCGCCTGAACACCATCGCTCAACTTTCGTCGTCCATCTCACCCCGACGACTGCATCCGCAACTGTAATTCTCGCTCGACTCCGCTTCTTGCTTTGGACGCTGCTGTATCTGCCTTCATTCAACGCTCTCAATCTCGCACGCCTCTACATCATCAATCGCACATAGTTCGACGCACGTGCTGGATTTCCTTTGCACTTCTCACTGCTCAAACATCAACCGTCTCGACCCGTTCCTTCAGCAACTTGAGCCGTCGCAGTGGTACGTCTCCATTCCAAGTCTCGCCCATGCCAACCCTCGCAAACCTCGCCCCTTCATCCAATGTCGGCAGCCCATACTGCTCAATCGTGAAGCTGGCGCTAACACTTGCATGTAGCGCCGCCTCCAACACGATCTCTGCACCACTGACTCCTGCCGCAAGTTCCCATCCTGCAGATAAACCACCGAGGAATGCATTACCCGCGCCTGTGACATCGATAACCTTTCCCTCCGCCTCTGGATCGTCGGAAGACCAGAAGGCGGGCACCCACCAAGCTTTCGGTGACCCACGGACGAGGACAAACGCACCCATTGCACCGGACCGGATAATAACGGCGTCACGGACACCATAGTCGAGGAGTTTATGCGCAGATTCTTGGATCAGAGACCTTGTAGGCGGGCTGGTAATCGAGAGTAGCGACAGTGCCTCATCTGCGTTTGGAGAGAGCACATTTATCCGGGGGAGTATCTCAATAAGCTCAGGCAGTTCTTCTGGTACGCAGCGGTCCTGGATCGTTTATGAGCCAGTGCCCATGAGAGAGTACGTTAAGGGGGATGACGTACAGGAATGGGCTCGTAGATCGTGCGAGGCACCCAGCCGTCGAT
>Ga0247815_10000575_pt1 | contig 28593 bp, 25 predicted proteins | sample UWRJL194509B1_FD_181014 | JGI IMG/M metagenome (GOLD analysis project Ga0247815, IMG submission 181014) | Plant litter microbial communities from Arlington Agricultural Research Station in Wisconsin, United States - UWRJ-L194-509B-1 | ecosystem: Environmental > Terrestrial > Plant litter >...
GGGACTCGAAAAAATTCATGCTGCCGCTATAAAGCAACTGGTTACAGGCAAAATAGATTCTAATCAGGCAGAAGATGAAGAAGATATTTACACTGCTGCTACTAAAGAACAAGACCTACCGGAAGAAGATAACAATTATGAAAGATACTAATATTGATTTTAGCCAGCCACAGCGGCAGTCATTGTTAGGCGTTTTTATAATGTTTGCCGATGCTTTTCAGGAAAGTGTGCGAGCCTTATTTCCTATTGTTGTAATTTCACTTTTATCAGAGAAAAGGAAATTTCTTTTTTATATTGTTACTGCAGTTGTTGTATTAATTTTTGGTTTAATAAGAGGCTATTTAAGATACCGCAATTTTACATTTTATATAGACAACAACGAGTTTATATTACAAAAAGGGATCTTTAAAAAGACACGAATAGGTATACCGTTACATAAAATACAACAGGTAAACATTAACCAGAATTTTTTGCAGCGGTTGCTTAAAATGTATGAAGTTGAAATTGATACCGCAGGAAGCTCTAATACTGAGGTTACTATAAAAGCAGTAACTGCACAATATGCACAGGCTCTTAAAGAACGCCTTATGCAGGACGTAGTTGGAAAAAATGGAGTTAGAGATATTGCTGCTGATAGTGTGCAAAATAAAGAAATACCTTTTATTACGGTTAGTTTTACCAGTCTTTTAAAAACAGGTATTACCAGTAATTACGTTAGAAGCTTTGGTATTCTACTTGCCTTTTTTATCTCTACGTTTCAGCACCTTGATGAGTATCTTACTTACGTAAACGCAAAAGATAACTTTATAAGCGAATATTTTAATTCAGCATTTTTACTTCGCTTTATTGCGTTCATAGTTTTTCTAATCCTGATATTAACTCTCGTTATCAATCTTGCACGTACAATTTTACGCTTTTACAACTTTAAAGTAGTAAAGCAGCAAAACTCACTATTGCTTTCTCATGGCCTTATAAATACGCGAAATACGATCATACGGCCAGACAAGGTTCAGATGGTTACCGTTGGCCGCAATTACTTTCAGAAAAAATTTGACGTAAATGATATAAAGATTCGGCAGGCATCAGATCTTGAGCAGAGTAAAGACCGCGCTAAAATGTCGATGGAAATTCCGGGGGTTAACCAGGCTGAAAAAAATGCGCTTCTGAAATTTCTTTTGGAAAAAATGCCCGAACGCGGATTCGCCGTTAAACCGAATTTTCGGAAAATGATTTTTGAAGTCTTTAAGTATATCATTATCCCTGTGAGCTTATTATATGCATATACAAAGTTGATTCCGGATATTGCAGATATACTTTATATAATACCGTTTTACATTGTTTTTGTAGCTACCCTTATTTACTTTGCCTTTCGCAACAGCCGCCTGTTTATAACGCCCGATTTCATTATTCGCCAGCGTGGGGCGTGGGATATAGATAATGATATAATTGCACCCCATAAAATACAGGGCATTAAACTGCAACAGTTTTTTTGGCAGAAAATGAGTAATGTAGGTACAATAAAAATTTACACAGCCGGTGGAGACGTTCATTTTGGATTGGCTAATTTTACACAACTGAAAAAACTTGCCAATTACTGGCTGTACCAGGTAGAGACAATCAATAAAAACTGGATGTGAAGAAAAATTTAAGATTTCAGAGTTGAGATTTCAGATTGCCATCAAAAACGAATTGTTTATTATTAGATTTTAGATTATACAAAATGTCAAATACAAAAGCGTGGCTACAGGCCGCACGTTTACGCACACTGCCGCTATCGGTATCAGGAATATTAGTAGGGAGTTTCTACGCCTTTTCTCAGGGATTTTCTAACTGGGCGATACTTGCTTTTGCCCTGGTAACTACATTAGGCTTGCAGGTGCTTTCTAATTTTGCCAATGATTATGGTGATGGTGTTAAGGGTACCGATAACGAACATCGTATAGGGCCACAACGCGCCATACAAAGTGGCTCAATAACTATTGAAGCCATGAAAAAAGGTATCATTATTACATCTGTACTTACATTAATAGCAGCAGTTTTGCTTATTTACATATCTTTTGGCAAAGAAAATTTTGCATACTCCGTATTTTTCTTTTTTTTAGGCTTGGCAGCCATTGCCGCTGCAATTAAGTATACAGTAGGTAATTCCGCTTACGGCTACAGAGGTTTGGGCGACTTGTTTGTGTTTATATTCTTTGGGCTGGTAAGTGTTCTGGGCTGTTACTTTTTATTTGCCAAACATATAGATGGTTTTGCTGTACTACCGGCAATATCTGTAGGTTTACTAAGTGTGGCAGTACTAAACCTTAACAACATGCGCGACCAGGTAAGCGACGCTATGTCGGGTAAAAATACACTTGTGGTAAAAATGGGACCTAAGCTGGCTAAGGTGTATCATTATTTTGTAATAATTACTGCACTGGTACTTACATTAACCTTTGCTATACTTAATAATTTCAGGCCTTTACAATATATTTTCTTAATTGCATATATCCCTTTTTTAATTCACATAAAAACTGTTGCCAAAAATACCGTACCAAGAGACCTCGACCCTGAACTTAAAAAAGTGGCACTGGGAACATTTTTCTTATCGGTACTGTTATGCATAGCAATGCAGTTATAAATAGCAATATGCAATTGGCAACTATTCAATAAATATAAACACTAACAAATAGTACTATGAAAATTACATTTTATGGCCACGCGAGCCTTGGTATAGAAGTAGCAGGTAAACACATTTTAGTTGACCCTTATATTACAGCTAACGAACTTGCAAGCCACATTGATATTACACAGCTTAAATCCGATTATATACTGGTTACTCACGCTCACGGCGACCACGTTCTTGATGTGGAAGCTATTGCAACTAACACAGGTGCCACAATAGTATCTAACGCAGAGATAGCAACGTATTACACAAAAAAAGGTTTTAATGCTCACCCCATGAATCATGGCGGTAGCTGGAAGTTTGATTTTGGCAGCGTTAAATATGTAAATGCTATACACTCAAGCCAGTTTCCCGATGGTACTTATGGTGGTAACCAGGGCGGTTTTGTTATAGAAACTGCAAATAAAAACATTTACATTGCTGGAGACACAGCACTTACTTATGATATGAAACTTATTCCGTTGCGTACTAAGCTTGATCTTGCCATCCTGCCTATAGGCAGCAACTTTACAATGGATGCAGAAGATGCTATTATAGCGTCAGATTTTGTAGAGTGCGATAAAGTACTGGGCTATCATTACGACACCTTTGGCTACATTAAAATAGACCATGAAGATGCCAAAAAGAAATTTGCTGATAAAGGCAAAGAATTAATTCTTTTAGAAATAGGCTCTTCTATAGAACTTTAGTAATTAAGAATTTAAAATTACGAATTACGACGATGAAAGCCGATAATGTGGTTCAGGTGAAAAGTTATGCGTTTGCTATACGAATAGTAAAAGCATATAAATATTTAATTTCTGAACATAAGGAATATGTTTTGTCTAAACAGCTTCTTAAATCGGGAACTTCTATCGGCGCAAATGTTGAGGAAGCAATTGGAGGACAAAGCAAAAAGGACTTTTTTGCAAAATTAGCTATTGCATATAAGGAAGCAAGAGAAACACACTATTGGTTAAGATTATTACGTGATACCGATTTCCTGACAAGCGAACAAAGCGCCAGTCTGTTAGCTGACGCCGAAGAATTGCTTAAAATTATTGGGAGTATTCAGAAGACGCTACGTAATTCATAATTTTAAATTCGTAATCAATTATATGAAGGCAACTTACAAAAGATACATTTTAGATTTTAAACGCCCCAGTGGCACATCCAGAGGTGTGATGACGGAGAAGGAAACCTGGTTTATCATTCTTGAAAAAGATGGTAAGCAGGGCATAGGGGAGTGTGGTATTTTGAGGTCGCTGAGCATAGATGACCGTCCTGATTATGAAGAAAAACTAAAATGGGCGTGCGATAATATTGATCTTGGTGAGGAGAAATTATGGAATGAATTGATTGAATTCCCGTCGATACAATTTGGACTGGAGACAGCTTTTAAATCGTTGCAGGGAGAAACTCCCTATATTTTATTTCCATCAGAATTTACAAAAGGAGAGGCGAACATTCCTATAAATGGACTCGTTTGGATGGGTGATGAAGCCTATATGAAAGAGCAGATAGAAGATAAAATTAAGCAGGGATTTAATTGTATAAAGCTTAAAATAGGCGCGATAGATTTTGTCTATGAACTGGGTTTATTACGGTTTATTAGAAAAAATTTTACACCACAAGAAATAGAAATAAGGGTGGATGCTAACGGTGCTTTTAGCTTAGAAACAGCTTTACATAAACTACATCAACTATCAGAATTTAAAATACATAGCATAGAACAACCAATTAAATCAGGACAACCTGACAGTATGGCGCAACTATGTAAAAACTTTCCATTACCCATTGCATTGGATGAAGAGCTAATTGGAATTTTTGGCTATGAAAATAAAGAAGCTTTGCTTAAAAAAATAAAGCCACAGTATATCATTTTAAAGCCAAGTTTAGTTGGCGGATTTAATGGGTGTGCTGAGTGGATGACAATTGCAGAAAAACTAAATATTGACTGGTGGATAACTTCTGCATTAGAAAGTAATATAGGCCTTAATGCAATCGCACAATGGACATTTATGCAAAATAATCCTATGCCGCAGGGATTAGGAACCGGGGCTTTATACACAAATAATTTTGACAGTCCTCTTGAGGTTAAAAATGGTGAGCTGTGTTATAATCCTAATATAGCATGGGACATAAATATATAATGAAGCCTCACTTTATATACTTCGCATTATTTCTAATATTACTTCTCGGTTGCTCTAAAAGCAATACATTTTCTAAAGAAACTACAGTAGGTATTATTCCTTACAAAGGAATGAGTACCCAAAAAATTGATGAGCTTACAAAAGCCATAACGAGTTATTATGGCGTTACCGTTAAAATTCTACCTCAAAAAACATTACCAAAATCTGCATTTATAAATATCAAGTCGCCCAGGTATAGGGCTGATAGTCTTATCGCAATACAGGAACGCAATATGCCTGAAGATGTAGATTATATTTTAGGGCTTACAACTAAAGATGTTTCGGTTACCAAACACGATAAAGATGGTAGCATTAAACATCCTGAATGGCGTTATAATGACTTTGGTATTATGGGGTTGGCATATTGTCCCGGCAAAAGTTGCATCGTATCCGATTTCAGGCTGAAAACTAATGATAAAGATTTACATGTTGCACGATTTAAAAAAGTTGTTATCCATGAATTGGGTCATAACTTTGGCCTGCCACATTGCCCCGACAAAAAATGCGTAATGACCGATGCTGTGGAGTCTATAAAAACAATTGATAATGCAAATCCCGGGGTATGTAATGCATGCAGGAAAAAATTGAAGCTATAGTCTATAATAAATGGTCAACGCTATGAGTGTATTTTATTTATGTATATTATTCATGTAATTTAGTATTAAATTGCATAGTAAATAAAAAAATCAATTTATTTTTTTATTATTCATTTTTATATTGTTGCTAAATTAGTATATTTATGCAAAAATACTATAGATGGATATTTTAGCATGCCCTAAATGCCAGGATAACAAGATCGTTAAAAGTGGTGTTATCAATGATAAACAAAGGTATTTGTGTAAAAAATGCAACTATTATTTTACCGTTAACAAGATGGGTAAAAAGATAGATAATTATTATGTTACCAAGGCATTGCAGTTGTTTCTTGAAGGTCTTAGTTTTCGGGAAATAGAGCGTATTCTTGGCGTATCGCATGTTACGGTAAGCAACTGGGTAAAAGAGTTTAATATAACTAAACCTTCTCACGGCGATTACCACCCTACCTATAAGATTTTCAATCATTTAGAATTAGTGGAGTATCTTAAAAACAAACAGCAGTTATCTGGTGCGGGCATGATAATTACAGAACTTGGCGATAAGTTTATGCTTATAAAATGGGAACGTTTTAAAGATTAGCTATATCACTTTACAGATATATATATTACAATAGTAATTCTTTCACATAAATTTTGGAATTTGGTTGTAACAAATAATTAATTCACCTAATTCCAAAACAACCATGAAACGAATTTCCATTATTGCGGGGCTGCTACTCTGCTCGTGGGCAGGTTTTTCTCAGGGATCTGACGAATACGGTTCCGGTTTAAAGTTTAACCTCGATTCTACAGGTAATAAATACATGCGTGCCATTATTTGGGACCAAATATGGTTCCGATCTACAGAAATGAACCCAGGCACCATGATAAATGGCGAAGCGGCAAGTAACAGCACAGATATTGGCAACCGCAGACTACGTATTTTACTATATGCACAAATATCCAGGCGTTACATGATACTAACGCATTTTGGTATCAACAATCAAACGTTTACTAATGGTGGTGCGGCAAGTAGTACTGGTACAGGTGGGTATGGAGCTGCTAAAAAGCCCGGTATGTTTTTTCATGATGCATGGAACGAGTATGCTGTAGTGCTTCCGGGAGAGAGCGGCAAATTTAGCCTTTCAATAGGGGGTGGGCTTCATTATTACATGGGGCTATCGCGCATGACAATGTCATCGACCTTAAATTACCTCGCTGCCGATGCACCTATTTTTAACTGGCCCCTTATAGAAAATTCTGACCAGTTTGCCCGCCAGATGGGGATTTTTGCAAAGGGCAAATATGGCAAGTTTGAATATCGGGTAAGTGTAAACAAACCGTTTGCCACAAACCTTGCACCGGTAGATTCGCCCACTGCAGATGCTGCTGTCGCGGTAGACAATAGCGGGAATACCAAGTGGAGCAAGGCAGGTTATTTTGAATACCAGTTTCTTGATGTAGAATCTAATTTATTGCCTTATAAAGTGGGCAGTTACCTGGGAACAAAAAAAGTATTTAATGTGGGAGCCGGTTTTTACGTGGCTCCGGATGCTACAAAAACATCTGTAGCAGGTGCATTAAGAAAGCACGATATTAAACTTTTTGCGGGAGACGTATTTTTAGATATGCCTGTAGGTACTAAAAAGGGAGCTGTTACGGTATACAGTGTTTTTTATGATTATGATTTTGGCCCTAACTACCTTCGTAACTTAGGTATTATGAACGTAGGTGTGGCAGATGCTGCATTTACAGGAACTCCTGCTCTTGCCGGTGCCGGTAATGCACAGCCTACTATGGGGTCCGGAACAATATGGTATACGCAGGCAGGCTTTTTAATACCGGATTCTCATGATAAACCAAAGGTACGAATACAGCCTTTTGGGGCATTTACACACAAAAACTTTGATGCTCTGGACAAGGCAAGCTCGCAGTTTGACATAGGCTCTAACTTTTTTATAGACGGGCACCATGCCAAAATAACTACACAATACTCTACAAGGCCGGTATATACCACACCAGGGTCTTCCAGCCTTAAAGGCGAATTTTTAATACAATTACAGGTATATCTATAAACTATAATTAACTAATACTATGAGCGTAACATCTACTAAAGGGATATGGAAGGTTATTACAGCATCGTCCCTGGGAACACTTATCGAGTGGTATGACTTCTACATCTTTGGGAGCCTTGCCGTGGTAATTTCCACAAAATTTTTCCCGGCAGATAATCCTACGGCGGCATTCCTGTCTACATTGGCAACCTTTGCCGCGGGATTTGTAGTGCGTCCGTTTGGGGCACTGTTCTTTGGCCGGCTTGGCGATATCATTGGGCGTAAGTACACCTTTATGGTAACACTTCTCCTTATGGGTGGGGCAACCTTTTTAATAGGCTGTATACCCAGCTATGAGAGTATAGGTTTCTGGGCACCACTTGCCGTATTAATATTGCGCTTGCTACAAGGCCTTGCACTGGGTGGTGAATATGGCGGTGCAGCAACTTATGTGGCCGAACATTCTCCTGCTAACCAACGGGGCTACTGGACATCATGGATACAGACAATGGCAACCTTTGGGCTTTTTATATCTTTAATGGTAATATTAGTTACAAGGGCAGTACTCTCTCCTGAAGAATTTGACCTTTGGGGATGGAGGATACCTTTTTGGATCTCTATCATTATGGTGGTAGTATCGTATGTTATCAGAAGAAAAATGCATGAATCGCCGGTATTTGCTAAGGCTAAGGCCGAAGGTAAAACAACTACCAATCCCCTTAAAGAAAGTTTTGGCAATAAACTGAATCTTAAGTTTGTATTGCTTGCCCTGTTTGGTGCTGCAATGGGTCAGGGTGTTGTGTGGTACACAGGCCAGTTTTATGCCATGAGTTTCCTTAAAACAGTAATGTTTATAGACTCTTCTCAGGTAGATGCTTTATTAGGTATTGCTCTATTAATGGCTACCCCGTTCTTTGTATTCTTTGGATGGCTGAGCGACAGGGTAGGGCGTAAGTCTATCATGATGACGGGTATGCTGCTCGCGATATTACTTTACAGGCCTATATATACTGCCATGTACCAGACTACAGATGTGGCTACAAAGACCGAATTAGTTGAGAAAAGTACTAATGTAGCTGTTATAAAAGAGGCTAAAGAAGGTAAAATGGATTCTATTTATACGGCAACGAAAGAATTTGCAGACGGTACAAAATGGAGCCAGATTAAAACGGTACATTTAGAAGATGGTAAAAGTGTAATAGTAGATGGTAAGGTTAAAGCCGATACTAAAACCACAATAAACATAAACAACAATGACCGCTGGTGGTTAATATTCCTTGTATTTATTCAGGTAATTTTTGTAACCATGGTATACGGGCCTATAGCTGCTTTCCTTGTAGAGATGTTCCCTGTAAAAATACGTTACACATCTATGTCGTTGCCATACCACGTGGGTAACGGTATCTTTGGCGGATTGCTGCCTGCAATATCTACTTACTTTGTAACCACGGCAAAAGATGATGGCGACCCGCAGTTTTACCTTGCAGGTTTATGGTATCCTATTGTTATTGCAGCTGTGAGCTTCCTGATAGGTATGGTATACCTAAAAACCAAAAACAACATAGAACACGACTAAAACACAACGATCATGAAAACATTAAAAAGAATTTTAGGTGTCTTGTGGATAGCCCTTGCGGTGGCTGCAGCATACTTTTGTATATTTGAATTTGGTTTGCCCAAGTTTACATCGGGCAAGCAGGAAGACCTTGTTTTTGGCATCATTATCCTTTTTATCCTTACGCCACTTATTGTATTAGGGCTGGGAATATTTGGGCTATATGCCGTAAGAGGAGAATATGATAACGTTTAGTTAATTAAGTTTTAGAAGTTTGCTATAGCTCTGCCATAAACACGGTAGGGCTATAGCTGTTATAAACCGTATATGAGAAAAAGGCACGAACAAAAACTGCTTATACTGGCCATATTGCTGCTCATGGCATTTAACATGCCGTTGATGCTGCTGTTTGACAGTGCCGATGCCGTGGGTGGTATCCCTCTTATATATGTATATTTCTTTTCGGTCTGGACGCTTTCAATATTGATTTCTGTTTTTGTAATAAAAAGGTATTATGAGTAGCGCAGTATTATTACTTATACTATCGGTTTATCTTGGACTGCTATTTTTTGTAGCGCACTGGGCCGAAAAAAAATCAAATAGCAAATGGACAAACAACCCATTTGTTTATTCGCTTTCGCTGGCGGTATATTGTTCAGCGTGGACGTATTATGGCAGTATAGGTGTAGCAGCAAAATCTGGGTTAACCTATTTGCCCACTTACGTTGGGCCCATCATTATTATTCCGGCATGGATGATTATCCTGAGGCAGATAATCAGGATATCGCGGGTTAATAAAGTATCAAGCATTGCCGATTTTATTTCGCTGCGCTATGGCAACAGCCGTTTTTTAGGAGCTTTAGTATCATTGGTTTGTCTCTTCGGTATTTTGCCTTATATAGCACTACAGCTTAAGGCAATTTCTGAAACCTTTCATGTAGTTACAAAAACGGGGTTAAGCTCTAATGTATTTAACGATACTACAACTTATGTAGCCATTGCACTGGCGTTATTTGCGTCATATTATGGTACACGCTATGTAGATGCATCCGAAAAAAGGAAAGGTATAGTAACCGCTGTAGCCTTAGAATCATTATTAAAACTGTTCTTTTTTATATTGGTAGGATTGTATGTAACCTATTTTGTTTTTGATGGCTTTAGTGATATTTATGCACAGGCCAGTAAGCTGGAAGGCTTTGCAGCAAAAAACACAATAGGCGGGATACCCGAAGCTCTCAACTGGTTTTTACTTTGTGTACTCTCATTATTCGCTATATTTTTATTACCAAGGCAGTTCCAGATGAGTGTGATAGAAAATCATAGAGAAAGCCATGTAAAAACAGCAGTGTGGTTATTTCCGTTGTACTTATTGCTTATAAATATATTTGTATACCCGTTAGCCTGGGGTGGTAACATTTTGTTTGATGGTAAACATGTAAATGCCGATACCTACTCGTTGCTTATACCGCAGCTTATGGGTAACCAAACCATAACGGTGCTGGTTTTTCTTGGCGGATTTTCTGCAGCAATAAGCATGATCGTGGTTTCCTCTATAGGACTGTCAACAATGCTGAGTAACAACGTATTAATTCCGTATGGATTTTTAGGTACGTTACAGTCCGGCACTCCCGAAGAAAATACCCGCCGCATTGTAAATATAAGACGTGTAGGTATTTTTAGCCTTATAATTAGTGCTTATTTTATATATAGGGTAGTAGTACTTGACTATAACTTAGTGTCGATAGGATTAGTGTCTTTTGCAGTAATAGGGCAGTTGGCGCCGTCATTTTTTGGCGCTATAATTTGGAGGAGAGGTTCTCGCAGGGGAGCTGTGGCAGGTATTATTACAGGTTTTGCGGTGTGCATGTATACGCTGCTTATTCCTTATGCAACCGGGGCATCACACATTGGCAGCAGTTTTATAACAAAAGGGTTGTTTGGCAACAGCCTGCTTAAGCCTTTTGCTTTATTTGGTTTAGATTATCTCGACCCTGTGCCGCACGCATTATTTTGGAGTATGTTTGCAAATATGTTTGTGTTTTTATGGGTTTCGGTGGCATTTAGGGGTAATTATCGTGAACGCAATTATGCCGAGATGTTTGTAGATATAGACAAGTACATAACCATGCATGAGAATGCTTTTATCTGGAAAGGGACGGCCTATACAAGCGACATTCAAAAAGTGCTGAAGCGATTTTTAGGCGAAGAGCGGACTATTCGTGCAATGAACATTTTTCATAACAAATATAATGTAGACCGTAATGAAGATCTTGCCGATGCCCGCCTAATTAAATTTGCCGAAAACCTGCTTACAGGCCATATAGGAACAGCTTCGGCTAAAATATTAATTGCGAGTGTAGTAAAGGAAGAAAAGATAACGTTACCTGAAGTCTTGAAAATTCTGGAGGAATCTCAGGAGAATCTGATCATCAATAAAAAACTCACTGAAACTTCAAACGAACTTAAAATTATATCCGGAGAATTGCGGCAGGCAAATGAAAAGCTGATAATTAAAGACCACCAGAAAGATGAATTTCTTGATACGGTTACACATGAGCTTAGAACACCCATAACTGCTATTAAGGCAGCCAGCGAAATATTGTATGAAGATGATGATGTGCCTAACGAAATACGAAAACAATTTTTGCAAAACATTATTTCTGAATCGGACAGGCTAAACAGGCTGATTGATAAAATACTGGACCTTGAAAAATTTGAAACCGGCAAACAGAAAATAAATGCGGCATTAAATAACCTTGACCTTACTATCGAAAAGGCTTTAGAACCCCTGCAACAGCTAATCAGGAATAAGGGTATAAGCATTCATCAGGTTAAGTGCGGCAGCGTAAATGCCTTTTATGATGAAGAGAGGATCGTGCAGGTAATAACAAACCTGGTATCTAACGCTATTAAATTTTGCCCGGAAACAGATGGGAACATTTATATATCTATCAATGCCGATGAGCACGACATTATAACAGCAGTAAACGATAACGGCAGAGGCATACAACCTGAGGATATTGAGACTATTTTTGACAAGTTTTACCAGTCTAACAACCAGAATATAAAAAAACCGGTAGGCAGTGGACTGGGGCTTGCTATAAGCAGGCAGATTATAGAATACCACAAAGGCAGGATCTGGGCAGAGAATCGCCGCGGTGGGGGCGCAAGCCTTATTTTTACATTACCAAAAATGGATAACCAAAGAAAAGAACAAGCATAAATTGCCATGAAAAAAATACTTATTGTAGACGACGAACCTAATATAGTGATGTCGCTGGAATATACTTTTAAGAAAAATAACTTTGAAGTCTTTATTGCCCGCGATGGGCAGGAGGCTCTTGAACTGCTTAAAGATCAAATTCCGGATGTAATAATTCTTGATGTAATGATGCCTATGGTAGATGGCTATGCAACTCTTGAGCAAATAAAAAAGAACAGTCGACTCAAAAATACGAAGGTGATATTTCTTTCGGCTAAAAATAAAGAGAGCGATATAGAAAAGGGGTTAGCATTGGGCGCGAATCTTTATATGACCAAGCCTTTTTCTATTAAAAAACTATTAGAGCAGGTTAATGAGCTGGTTGGGAAGTAATTTCCTGCCAATATAAATATGTTCTAAAACCTCAAAAAAGGGATAAACAATAACGTTATATATATTATTTTTGCATAAATATATGTGATTTAAAAATAATCCTTAATATATTTACAAAGTCTTTAAAAATTGAATCAAAAACACACGCAATGAGTTATTATCAGGTAAAAAACTTAGAACAATATTTCAAGCATTATAATAAATCCGTACGCGAACCAAGAAAATTTTGGGATAAAGTAGCCGATGAGAATTTTACATGGTACCAAAAATGGGACAAAGTTGTAGAGTTTGACATGCAGGAGGCTGAAGTTAAGTGGTTTATAAACGCGAAAGTTAACATTACAAAAAACTGTATAGACCGTCATTTGGCAAAAAGGGGTGAAAAGACCGCCATTATCTTTGAACCGAATGATCCTAAAGAAGATTCACTTCATATAACATATAACGAGCTGTACGACCGCGTTGCTAAAATGGCTAATGTGTTACGCTCACAGGGTATTAAAAAAGGCGACAGGGTATGTATTTACCTGCCCATGATACCTGAACTTGCCGTAAGTGTACTGGCATGTGCCAGGATTGGGGCAATACACTCGGTTATATTTGCAGGTTTCTCTGCTTCGGCAGTAGCCAGCAGGGTAATAGATTCCGGCTGTAAAATGGTTATCACATCAGATGGTGGTTTCCGTGGCAGTAAAAAAATTGAGCTTAAAAGCATTGTAGACGAAGCACTTAAAACATGCCCGTCTATAGAGAAAGTACTGGTAGCTAAACGTACTAATGCGGATATTGATATGAAAGAAGGCCGTGACCAATGGTTACAGCCACTACTTGATGAGGCAGAAGCTAATAATGTTGCCGAGATAATGGATGCTGAAGATCCATTATTTATTCTTTATACTTCCGGGTCTACTGGTAAGCCTAAAGGTATGCTGCACACTACGGCAGGTTACATGGTTTATGCTGCATATACGTTTAAGAATATATTTGCTTACGAGGAAAATGATGTGTACTGGTGTACTGCCGATATTGGCTGGATAACAGGACATTCTTACATACTGTATGGACCTTTACTAAATGGCGCTACAACTGTAATTTTTGAAGGCGTGCCATCTTACCCGGATTTCGGCCGTTTTTGGGAAGTTATAGACAAGCATAAAGTTACCCAATTCTACACAGCGCCAACAGCTATTCGCTCGCTGGCTAAAGAAAACTGGTCATGGGTAGACAAACACGACCTTACATCGCTTAAAGTAATTGGGTCTGTAGGAGAGCCTATTAACGAGGAAGCGTGGCACTGGTATAATGACCACGTGGGCAAAAAGAAATCGCCTATTGTAGATACATGGTGGCAAACAGAAACTGGCGGAATCATGATATCGCCATTACCGTTTGTAACGCCAACAAAACCTACTTATGCAACATTACCCTTACCGGGGGTGCAGCCTGTACTTATGGACGAAAAGCGTAACGAAATAGAGGGCAACCAGGTTGTGGGCAGCCTTTGTATTAAGTTTCCATGGCCGGGTATGGCACGTACCATTTGGGGCGACCATCAAAGGTTTAAAGACACTTATTTTACAACTTTCCCGGGTAAATACTTTACAGGAGACGGTGCATTGCGCGACGAGGTAGGTTATTACAGGATAACCGGCCGTGTAGATGATGTTGTTATAGTATCTGGCCATAACCTTGGTACAGCACCGATAGAAGATGCTATAAATGAGCACCCTGCAGTGGCAGAATCGGCCATTGTAGGCTTCCCGCACGATGTTAAGGGTAGTGCGCTTTACGGCTTTATTATACTTAAAGAATCGGGATCGGGCCGTGTTAAAGAAAATCTTGAAAAAGAAATTAATGAACACATATCAAGCCACATAGGACCAATTGCAAAACTGGATAAAATACAGTTTGTATCTGGCCTGCCTAAAACACGGTCGGGTAAAATCATGAGGAGGATATTGCGTAAAATTGCCGAAGGAGATTTTAGTAATTTTGGTGATACATCTACATTACTAAACCCTGAAATTGTTGAAGAAATAAAACAAAGCAGGATAGAGTAATATTTTATTCTATTATATAAGCGGCATCATTAGGTGCCGCTTTTTTTTATATCAATGATAACATTTGCCCGCTATTAATTTGTTAAATTAGCATGTTATGGCTACAAATCATGATGTGCTTATTATTGGTGGTGGAATGGCCGGACTGGTCGCTGCCATTCATTTATCTAAACAGGGATTATCTGTCACTGTTATAGAAAAGTCAGGTTATCCCAGGCATAAAGTATGTGGCGAATATATTTCGAATGAAATTTTGCCATATCTGGAATGGCTTGATATTGATGTTTCTACATTAAATCCGACACAACTGAACCGTTTAGAATTTTCAACTACAACTAAAACCGCCATTACTGCACAATTGCCATTGGGCGGGTTTGGTATAAGCCGTTTTACTTTAGATAATTTTCTGTATCTAAAGGCATTGGCTAATGGCTGCATGTTTATAGAAGATACTGTTAATGATGTTTCTTTTCAGCATGATATGTTTAGAGTACAAACTAAAAATGATATATATGTGTCTAAAATGGTGCTGGGTGCCTTTGGCAAACGATCAAATATCGATCAGCAATTATCCAGAAGTTTTATCAGTACAAGATCACCCTGGCTTGCTATAAAAGCACATTACAGCGGCAATTTCCCTAATGATTTAGTAGCATTGCATAATTTTAGCGGTGGGTATTGTGGTGTGTCTAAAGTTGAAGACAATAAAATAAACATTTGCTACCTCGCAGATTATACTACTTTTAAGCAGTATAAAAATATAGAAGACTATCAGCATGAAGTACTGTATAAAAATAAATGCCTTGAAACAATCTTTGAAAATTGCACCATGATGTTTGATAAGCCCTTAACTATTGGCCAGATATGTTTTGATAAAAAACTGCCTGTTGAAAAACATATTCTTATGATGGGCGATAGCGCCGGACTTATTCATCCGCTTTGTGGTAATGGTATGGCCATGGCTATACATAGTGCTAAAATTGCATCAGAGTTGGTTTTAGGTTATTATTCAGGGCAAATAACCCGTGAAGTTTTAGAAAAACAATATGCCCTCCACTGGAACAGGCAGTTTAACAAACGCTTACTTACAGGCAGGATGCTGGGCAAGGTTTTACAAAATAAATCGCTGACGAACCAACTGATGGAAGCTGCAGTAAATTTTCCGGTAATAGTGTCAAAAATTATAAAGCATACTCATGGTAAACCCATTAAAATTGCAACCAAATGGGAATAAATACCAATTACCGCACACAGAAACCAGAAATAATGGACGATTTTTCACTTAAAGGTGAGGAACTACGCGATGCTTTAGACAAAATTGCAGCTATTAATCAATTGCTCGGCGGCAATAAACTTACATTAAGCGGGGTTAAACAATTGCTTACTAACCACGACAAAAATAAAACTATTACTATAGTTGATATTGGGTGCGGTAATGGCGATATGCTGCGCATGCTTGCTGATTATGGCCGAGCACAACATCTTAAATTAAATTTGATTGGTATTGATGCTAATGCCTTTACTATCAGTTATGCAGAGCAGCTTACAGAGAAGTATTCGAATATTTCATTTAATTGTATGGATATCTTTAGTCCGCAATTTGATAAACTAAACTATGATATTGTACTATGCACGCTTACGTTACACCATTTTTCAGATAACGATATTGAAGATATTATTGCTACCTTTAAGAAAAATGCAGCTATAGGCGTTGTAATAAACGACCTGCACCGGAGTAAATTAGCCTATAGGCTTTTTGCTGTCATCTGCAGGATCTTTGCCTTAAACAGGATGTCTCGTAAAGACGGCCTGGTATCTATACTACGGGGTTTTAAAAAAGAAGAACTTGAAGTATATTCTCAAAAACTGAATTTAAAAAACTACAGCATTCACTGGAAATGGGCGTTTAGGTACCAATGGATAATATATAACCTATGAGTGTAAAAATAGTAACCGCTACGAAGCAATTGCCCCGATATTCGCGAACTACAGCAGATATAGTACCCCTTTTAGACGGTTGGCTGCAAGGCCAGGACGAGCGTTTTATCAAAAAGGTAAAGAAAATATTTGAAGGTGCAGCAGTAGATGTCCGCTATTCTATAATGGATCCGCAGGAGGTTTTTACGGCCACATCATTTGAAGATAAAAATGATATTTATGTACGCGAAGTAATTAAACTTGGCGAACAGGTATTGCAAAACGCATTAACTAAAGCAGGGTGGGAGCCGCAAACGCTGGATTACATTATAACGGTGAGCTGTACCGGCATTATGATACCCTCGCTTGATGCTTACCTTATTAATAAAATGAATCTGCGGCAGGATATTGTGCGCCTGCCGGTTACAGAGATGGGCTGTGCAGCGGGTATATCGGGAATTATATATGCTAAGAATTTTTTAAAGGCAAATCCGGGAAAACGTGCTGCAGTTATAGCCGTAGAGTCGCCAACGGCAACATTTCAGCTCGATGATTTTTCTATGCCTAATATTGTAAGTGCAGCAATATTTGGCGATGGTGCAGCCTGTTGTTTATTATCATCTTACGAAGAAGATAGTGGCCCTGAAATTATAGATGAGCAAATGTATCATTTTTATGACGCAGAGCACATGATGGGCTTCAAGCTTACCAATAGTGGCCTGCAAATGGTATTAGATATTGAAGTGCCGGACACAATTGCGGCACATTTTGGCGATATCATTCATCCATTCCTGCAACGCAGTAATCTTACTATAGAAGATATTGATCACCTTATATTTCATCCCGGCGGAAAAAAGATAGTACATACGGTAGAAGAATTATTCTCCGGCCTCGGCAAAAACATCAACGATACTAAAGAAGTTTTACGGCAGTACGGCAACATGTCGAGTGCAACGGTACTTTATGTTTTAGAGCGTATTTTAGCCAGTAACCCAAAAGTGGGAGAGCGGGGGGTAATGCTAAGTTTTGGTCCAGGATTTTCTGCGCAACGTGTTTTATTACAATGGTAAACAAAAAGATATAATTTTATGGAATTCAATGATATTTTAGCAAAGCTGCCATACAGCAAACCCTTTTTATTTGTAGATGAGCTGTTACAGGTAGACGAAAATAGCATAAGCGGTACATATACTTTTGATGAGAATCTCGACTTTTACAAAGGTCATTTTAAAGGTAACCCAGTAACACCCGGAGTAATTTTAACCGAAACTATCGCGCAGATAGGTATGGTTTGCCTTGGAATTTATCTATTAGATGATAAGTTGACACCAAAGACTGTAATAGCCTTTACATCAGCTGATATACAATTTTTAAAAGCTGTTTATCCTAATGAAAAAGTAACCGTATTTGCAGAGAAAACCTTTTTTAGGTTTGGCAAAATAAAATGCAACGTGGTTATGAAAAATGAAGCTGGAGACGAAGTTTGCAAAGGCGTGGTTGCAGGCATGATAACTAAAAACCTATGAAGCGCAGAGTGGTAATAACCGGCATGGGTATAGTTGCCCCAAATGGGGTAGGTATTCCTGCATTTACCCACGCTATAAAAAACGGCACATCAGGAATCAGGCATGATAAACAGTTAGAACAGCTTAAATTTTCGTGTCAGATTGCCGGTCAGCCTGTTATTACAGAAGAAATAAAATCTAAGTATTTTACCGACCTTGATCTTCGCGGCTTTAACAGCTCCGGAATTATGTACGGTATTATTGCAGGTATGGAAGCATGGGCTAATGCCGGCTTGCCCATCAACAATAATGACGACCCTGACTGGGATATCGGGACTATTTTTGGTTCCGGGACATCCGGTATTGATAAATTCAGGGAAAGTATTTATAAAATAGACGAGTTACAAACCCGAAAGTTAGGCAGTACAGTTGTAGCACAAACCATGAATAGTGGTATAAGTGCCTATCTTGGCGGTAAACTGGGATTAGGGAACATTGTTACCACAAATTCTTCGGCCTGTGCAACAGGTGCAGAGGCTATTTTAATGGCTTATGAACGTGTATTATCAGGCAAGGCAAAACGAATACTTGCAGGCAGTACCGGAGACAGCGGGCCCTATATTTGGGCTGGTTTTGACGCTATGCGGGTTTGTACCTCTAAACATAATAATTTGCCCGAAGGAGGATCGCGGCCAATGAGTGCTTCTGCGTCAGGATTTGTGCCCGGAAGCGGTGCAGGGGCATTAATTATAGAAGATTTAGAAACTGCCCTGCAACGTGGGGCTACCATTTATGCCGAAATACTGGGTGGCCATGTTAATTCTGGCGGGCAGCGTGGTAGTGGAACTATGACAGCACCAAATAGTGTTGCGGTGCAGCGATGTATAACGTCGGCTTTAGAAAATGCAGGAATAACTCCGGATGCTGTTGATGTTGTCAACGGGCATTTAACAGCAACCACCAAAGACAGCCTTGAAATAGAGAACTGGACTAAAGCATTAGGGCGCAACGGAGTAGATTTTCCTTATATAAATTCGTTAAAATCTATGACGGGACACTGCCTTAGTGCCGCAGGAAGCATTGAAAGTGTTGCTGCAGTATTGCAATTGCATGAAGGATTTATATTTCCAAACATCAATTGCGACGACCTGAACCCAGAAATTTCAGTACTGATAGATGCTTCAAAAATTCCAACTAAAATAATAATTAAAGAACTAAATATAATTGCCAAAGCCAGTTTTGGTTTTGGCGATGTAAATGCATGCATCATCTTTAAAAAATATAATACTTAACGCAATGAACAAACAGGAACTTATAGAAAAACTTAAGGTTATTGTAAAACCTTATACAACAAATACCGAGGCGTACCAAAACCTTAATGAAAATACTGATTTTATTAAGGATCTGAAAATAAATTCGGCTAACCTTGTAGATATTGTACTGGATGTAGAGGAGCAGTTTAATGTGGTAATTGAGAATGAAGATATGGAGCGGATGCTTGATATAAAGACAGCCGTAGAAATCATTGAAACCAAACTTGCAGCAAAATGATAGGTAATGATGTGGTAGATATCATAAAATCGCGTAAAGAAAGCAACTGGCAGCGCAAGGGTTTTTTAAATAAGATATTTACCCCCGAGGAACAGCAATTTATTGCAATCTATCCTGATCCTGAAATTATGGTATGGATACTCTGGAGTATGAAAGAGGCAGCTTATAAAATATATAACAGGCAAACAGCAATACGTTCATTTAATCCAAAGCAATTAGTTTGTAGTATTAATAATAAACATTACGGGACAGTTATGTGTTATAATTTAATATTTTATACTACAACAAGCGTAAAAGATAATTGCATTTATACAGTTGCCTCAACATCAAAAAAAAATCTTAAAAACGTATACGAAATATATGACCCCTTGATTTTTAAAGATGATAATGGATTGCCTTATGTATTAAATAATAAAGGAAAGATACAGCCGGTATCTGTAAGCCATCATGGAAAATATTATAAAATTGCTGCAGTAATTATAGGTTAAGTTAAAACTAAGAAAGGAAATATTAAGTTGTGAACCCCTGATGACTTTTTGATTGAAGCGGAAATAGAGATTTTTGTTATAGATCTTGGCTTTTTAGCATTGCATAGCATTTTGTGTGATTTTTTTTAAGAGTTTATATTAACACCCATTGTTTGAGTATTATCCATTTTTAAATATATTTGTATTGCAACCCCACTAAAATTTAAATAATGCTAACAAATGGTGCCGATAACGATCATCTTCGCAAAGCCCTTGAGGCTTCCGGTACCGGTACATGGTGCTTTGATGTGGCGTCAGGAAAAATCTTTGCCGACGCTATAGCAAAACAACTGTTTGGCATTACAGCATCTACAACAACATATACACATTTATTTGCCTTAGCGCACCCTAATGACAGGGGGGCAGTAAATAATGCAGTAGTAACAGCTTTATCATTTGGTGTTTTAGATGTTACATATAATACACACAATGGCAGAATAACTGTAAAAGGTAAAAAATTTACTGATGAACAAAGTGGTGCACAGAGTTTTCATGGGACTGTTCGCCTTTCAGTATTTAAAACAAAACCACTCGCAAAAGTGGCGAAAAATGAAGATACACTTAATGCCATTATTGAGCAATCGCCCATAGCAATAGGCCTGTATGTGGGCCGCGAAATGGTTATAGGACTTGCAAATGATGTTATGCTTAATTTTTGGGGTAAAGATAAATCCATTATAGGGCAACGCCTTGATATTGCGGTGCCCGAACTTGAGGGGCAGCCATTTTTACAAATACTTGATAATGTATTTACCACCGGAGAAACCTACCAGGTGACCGAAGCCCCCGCAAAGCTTGCCGTAAACGGTATTTTAGATATATATTATTTTGATTTTACCTACAAACCTCTCTTTGACGATAAAGGAAACGTTTATGCCATTATGAATATGGCGGTAGATGTCTCTGACAGAATGGAATCTAAACAACTATTGCAGGAAAGCGAAGCCCGTTTCAGGACAATTACAGAGCAAAGCCCCATGGCAATAGGCCTGCTAAAAAGCAGGGACATGATTATTGAGTTAGGTAATGAAAAAATTTTTGAGGTGTGGGGTAAAGATGCTTCTATTGTAGGTTTACCTTTAATTGAAGCATTGCCTGAAATTGAGGGTCAGGGTTTTATAGATATTTTGAGAAATGTTTATGATAGCGGTATGGCCTATAAAGGCTATGATGTAGTTGCAAAACTTATGCACAATGGGATTTTAACGGATGTATATTTTGATTTTATATATACACCACTTAAAGATGAAGATGGCAACGTATCTAGTATATTAATACTTGCAAATGATGTTACGCAACGCATACAAACCATAAAAAAAATAGTGGAGAGCGAGGAGCGGTTTAAAGCTGTAATTTACTCTGCACAAGCGGCAATGGCCGTATTTAAGGGGCGCGATTTAGTTGCAGATATTGCCAATGATTCTTTTCTTGAATTTGTAGGACGTACAGAAAAAGAAATGATAGGCCGCCCGTTACTGGAATCCATGCCAGAAATGGCAGGGCAGTCATCTATAGAATTAATGCACGAAGTGTTTGATACTGGTATAAAAACACATCATTACGGCAGGCTTATATACATATTAAAAAACGGCGTTTTAACACCCAATTACTATAATGTAAGCTATACACCTTTGTTTGACAGCGAAGGCAATGTATACGCAGTGCTTGATATTGCTATTGATGTGACCGAATCTATTAAAGCGCAACAAGCAATTGAAGAAGCTGAAGCATCTCTTAGGGGCGCCATAGAGCTGGCAGAACTGGGTACATGGAACCTTAATCCGCAAACAGGTATCCTAACTTATTCTGAAAGAATGTTAGAATGGTTTGGATTTACAGGCGAACCTGAAAACCTAAGAGATGTGTATAATATTATTAATGACACTGACAGAGAAAGGATAGAAAAAGCTATATTGAGGGCACTTGATCCTGAGTCTGACGGTATTTATGATGAAGAATACACGATTATAAACAGGGTTACAAAGCGTGAGCGAATTTTACATGCCCAGGGTAAGGCGTTCTTTGATGCATCAGGAAAAGCATATATGATTAGTGGTACTGCACAGGATATTACCACTCAAAGAAAATTGCAACTGGCATTAGAGGAAGAAGTAAAAGCACGTACGGAAGCATTGCAGGAAGCTAACAGGGAGCTGGAAGAGATTAATTATAAACTCGTTAATACTAACGAAGAACTGGAACAATATGCTTACGTGGCAAGCCACGATTTACAGGAACCTTTACGTAAAATAAGCATGTTTTCTAATTTATTAAGAGACCGGGATAAAGATAATATACATAAATCTACTATCGATAAAATTGTGCGTTCATCTGAAAGAATGTCATTGCTAATAAAAGACCTGTTAGAATTTTCGAGGCTTTTAAATCCCGATACCCGTTTTGTGCGTACTAATATGCAAACTATTGTTCATGCAATTATAACTGATTTTGACTTACTGATTGAAGAAAAGCATGCTGAGATAGTAATAAATTCGTTACCGGTAATAGATGCCGTGCCTTTACAAATGAACCAGTTGTTTTTTAATCTTATAGGTAATGCGCTAAAATTTATTTCTCCTGAAGCTAAACCGAAGATTATTATAGACTGCAAAAAGATGAGCAGGGAAGAAGTGCGCGTATACCTGTCCCAACCTACAGAATATAATTACTTATGCTTCTCTGTGAAAGACAATGGCATTGGTATTGATGAGCAATACCAAAAACAAATTTTTGAGGTTTTTAAAAGACTACATTCCCGTACAGAATATTCAGGGTCGGGGATAGGGCTTGCCATTTGCAGGCGCATAGTGGCCAATCATGGAGGTGCTATTTATATAGAATCTGCGTTGGGCAAGGGTACAACTTTTAATGTTATTATGCCTGAAAAGCAACCTGAGCAGTAAACCCAAAAATATTTAAATGCCTATTTTTCGTTTTAACTTAAGGAAAACTAGAGCCGTAGTATAAGCATTACCCCATGCTGTAAGCCTGTCACTCTTATCTATTTTTAGAGCATCACATACATCATCCAGGCTTGTGCGGGTATCGTCTGGCAAATTTTTCCAGCGCTGATAAAGTGCATTTGTGTCCATTAACGGATTTTTAAGCCTGCCAAGATCAAGACGCTTTAATGCCTGGTTAACCATCTCAATATCAAGGTTAACGTTATGCCCCACTAATATTGAATCTTTTACAAAATTAAGAAACTGTATCATACCCTCAGCCTCTACAACTTTTTCGCTACTCAGGTCTAAAATACCGTTGTTAAAAGCTATAGACTTTGGGCTAAACTTATCCTGTTGTATAGCAACTTCAAGAAAGTCGCCCACCTCAATACCATTGCCTACAACAGCAATTGCACCAATAGATAGTATTACATCATCTTTAGCATCAATACCTGTAGTTTCCATATCAAAAACTACAAAACGCTTTTGAGCAGTATTATCATCTGTATCAAATAAGTTAACATAATTTTTCCAAAACTGCGGGGTACTTCCCGTAAGCCATTCAAAAGCCATAATTAATTGATGTAGGTTAGTGAAAAGCGATTTTTTATAAGATCGTGAATATCACTTATAGGCTGAAAACAGTTTTTAAGCTTTACTTTATCATTTTTAGATAACTCACTTAAGTTCAGATATCTGCCATTAGAGCTATTTACTAATCCTTCTTCAGTCCTAAAGCGTTGCAATACGTTAAAAGCATCGGCACACTCTTCATAAAGATCGGCATGTTGCGGCTCCAGGTCGGCCAGTTTTTTAAAGCGGTAATAAGTATTAGTAATTTCAGTTTGCCCCTGACTTAAAGCTAATAGCCTTGCAGCATCTATAAGAGGCTCAAGAGCACGGGCCTTAATATCAAAATAATCTTTATGTTCGCCATCGCCTTCAACCAGAAATTGCCTAAAAAACCCAAGCGGTGGCGGGTTCTTAAGCGTATCATTGGCAAGGAATGCAAAGAACTTTTTATTGCGCAAAATTCGTTCCTTAATAAGTTCTGTCAAAGTATCTTCAATAGCGGGAAAACCATAAATAAAGTCAAAATCGAAAAACAATGTGCTTATCTCTACACCTTTTTCTGCCGGAGTATTAATCCAGGTGTTATATTGTTTAATCCAGTCTGTCAACGATTTGCACCATTGCGGATTTCTTGCCATAATATTGTGTGGCGAAAATTCGTACCCCACTTTGCTGAGTGATTCAGTAACCAATTCTGCAAGTTCTAAAAAATAACGTTTAACACTTTCATACTGTTCAGGCTGCACGTCTTCAAAAACCAATGCATTATCCTGGTCTGTTAGTAATAATTGCTCTTTGCGCCCCTGACTGCCTATGTTTATCCATGTAAAGCGAACAGGGGGGTGAGTCCCCATTTTTAATACTGCAAGCTCTATGGCTCTGCGTGTTAGGGCAATATTAATCTCGGCAACAATGTTAGACATGTGTGAGATAGGAATATTTTTATCAATAGAACTCTGTATAAGGTCTGTAAGTTTTTCACGAACATACTTAAGCTCCTTATTATTAGTGGCCCTGCGGGTTTGTTTTAAAAGTACCCCGGGGGTGTTCGCCTGTGCTGCAACTACGTCATGCTCTGATATTATGCCGCTCACGGCAGATTTATCACTACCATCGCGGGTTACACATAGGTGACCTACATCGTGCTTAAGCATAATCATTTGTGCTTCGGCAACCGATATATTCTCAGGAACTGTAATTACCGGGCTTGTCATAACTTCCTGAGCCTCGGCAGTGATAGGAAAAAGGCCGGTAGCAATTTTAGAACGAAGGTCCCTGTCGGTAATAATACCAACAGGCAGTTGGTTTTGCTGAATAATCACACTACCTATTGCACTGTTTGCCATAGTTTTAGCTATAAACATCAAAACATCATCCGGATTAGCAGTAATAGGGTTTCGGGTATACTTTATGGGCTGAAAATACTGTATATCTGCATCCTGTTCATTAAATATTGTATTTTCAGATAGTAAACGCCCACTACGTTCCTTATCATAGGGATTGCGTGTTTGCGAGGCAAAACTTTCAAGTAAAAACTCTAAGACTTTCGGATTTTGCGTTACGTACGGCTGAAAAACCTTTATAGGAATACCATATATTATAGCTTCTTCGCGGGCACGGGCAGTCATTAAATAGTCATTCTTAGCAAAAAAAGGACGTAGCCCAAGTATATCGCCTTCATCGCATTTATCTATAAGGGTTTCTTCTGCATCAGATGTAAGCGAAAGGCCTAAAGCCCCGTCTTTAACTATATAAAAATCAGGATGTGTGGCATCTCCACCTTTAAACAGCACCTGATTTTTTTCCAGGTATACTACTTTACATTGCAATGCAATATCAAGCAGTTCAGCAGGAGTAAGACTGCTAAAGGGGGGGTAGTGCTTTAAAAAATCGGCAACATTTTGAGCAACAGGGTTTTTCATTACCACTAAATTTATGCTAAAAATACTGTTTTTTAAGTATATCCAAAAGAAATGCTAATGTGAAAAACACAAAGATTTGTTAAATTTATTTTGTTAAAGGATTAGTCTTTGGCTGTATGCTGTAAGTTGCTACCTTTACATAATAACACAAATTTATAACAATGAAATTTACAACAAAAATTGCCATACTATTTATGGCTGTATTTACAACATCTATGGCTGTTGCACAGGAAAAAAAACCTGCAAGCCCGGCAGCTACTGCCACAGGAACAATTAACGGATCTGTAATAACTGTTAACTACAGCAGCCCATTTGTAAAAGGCAGGACTATTTGGGGCGAACTTGTTCCTTATAGTAAAGTATGGCGTGCAGGTGCAAATGCTGCTACAACCATTGAAACAACTAAAGCTATAAAGGTTGAAGGTAAAGATCTTGCGGCAGGTAAATATACCTTTTTTGTAATACCGGAAAAAGATGGTAAAGCGACAGTAATATTTAATAAAGAAATTAAAGATTTAAATCCGTTTAACTATGATGAAAAGAAGGATGCTTTAAGGGTTTCTGTAAAAACAAAAAAGTCTGCTAAACCATTTGAAAGTCTTGTTTATACAGTTGGAAAAAATAATATAACACTAAGCTGGGAAAATCTTGAAATTCCTGTTATTATAAAATAAGCACATTACAATATATTTTTGGAGTCCGTTGTACTTAGGTAAAGCGGACTTTTTTATTATTTAGTAAACAGAATACTCAATAGGAGTTTTTAAACACTTTATATTTTACATAATATACATTATAAGTCAAAAGATATAAATTAAAAGGAGGGATGTATTTCCTATTTACAATATAAAATTATAGACTTCAATTTTATTGCTATGCTTCTGTAATCCTCTATTTTATTTACCTTGCGGCAAATTTTAAAAACTATGTCGGCCAACTATATTGTAGATACACAAATAACAGATAAAATTTATAGCGTACAGGAAATTATGTATCGTGATTTTGAACGTTGCACATTTACAGATTGCGATTTTACACAGGCCGATTTTCTTGGCGTAGCTTTTACCGATTGTATTTTTATTTCATGTAATTTTAAGGAAGCTAAAATAAATTTTGTATCGTTACGTGACGCGTCATTTACTAATTGCAATTTTACAAGCGTAAATTTTGCAATGGTCGATGATTTATTATTTAGTGTAGAATTTAAAGACTGTATACTCGACTATGCTAAATTTTACACCTTAAAGCTTAAAGGAACTTTATTTACTAATTGCAGTTTAACGGCTGTAGATTTTATGAAATCTGATCTCACAGATGTTACATTCGATAATTGCAACCTGCACAAAAGCGTTTTTAGCGATACAATTGCTAATAAAGCCGATTTTACTACCAGTTATAATTTTACAATAGACCCTGAAAGAAACAAATTAAAAAAGGCAAAGTTCTCGCAGGCAGGACTTAAGGGTCTTTTAGAGAAGTATGATTTAATAATAAAGTAAATTTAGCCCATATTCATTAGGAATATACTAACATTTACTTTACATTTGCAGCTTACTATTAATCATGTTATGGGTTTTTAGTATTTAAGACCCGGGGGCTTCCACCATCGGGTCTTTGCTTTTTTATATAGGTTGTGTATCTTAAAACCATAGTATTCTTAAATACCTAAAGTAGCCTATAACTATTGTAATATATTTAAACCACCCCCATTTTTTCCATAATAAACGTAGCACTTTTATTTTTACAAATTCCATCGCGCAAACGGTAATCAAAATAAAGTTCATCATTAACTATCTGTACCTCAAAGCAGCGGTTAACAAGGTTTTCGGGATATTCATCGGCAGTATTACAAACTTCAATATCATGAGTGGCAATAGCACCAATGGCATTTAGGCCCATCATACGTTTTACAACCTTAATGGTTCCGGTACGTTTATCATCAGAGTTTGTACCTCTCAAAATTTCATCAAGCAATACAAAAGCCCTCTCCTGCTGTAAAGCATCCATTATCTGCCGAAGGCGCTTAATTTCTGCAAAGAAATAAGATTCAGAATCAGATAATGAATCAGATAACCGCATAGATACCAATACAGGCAGCGGATGTAAAGCAGCCTCTGTGGCACAAACCGGTGCACCTGCGCCTGCCAGAACCATATTAATGCCAAGGCTTCGCAAAAAGGTACTTTTACCTGACATGTTAGACCCTGTAAGGATAGTAAATGCCGGAGTAAAATTTACATCATTTCCTACCCTTATACCTTTTTTAATAAGTGGGTGTCCAAGATCTTTAAAAACTATTTTTGAGTTAGAGTTTAACTCCGGAAATGTAAAATCAGGATTGTTATAATACAGGTTACCAAAACTACCCAATGCTTCGGCTTCGGCAACAGCATCAAGCCAAAGCGTTATATTTTCGGCATGGTTCTTTTTCCATTTAAGTAGTGATTTTAAGGTATGAAAATGAAATAATGAAACACTATTAAGGATAGTTGCCCCAAGAATGTTATTTACAATATCCATTCGTGAAAAAAGCAGTGCAAGTTTTTTTATTTGTAAACTTGCCTTTAGTCCGTCGCTTACAAACGCATTTTGAAGATCTTTTAATTTTTCAGATACAAAGTTTTCATTCTCTAATTGCTCAATAATTAATGCGTAGCGGTGTATTATTTCATGTATTTCTGTGGTATGCCCTATTTCACTCTTTATAATTTTTATATAGCCCAGCATAAAAATAAAATTAAACCCAATAAGATATTCAGCCACGGTGAGAAAAGTATCAATGCCCATGCACAGATAAGCAATAATGCTACCGATTAAAACTATAGGTGATGCAATTGCAAGAACGCCCGATACGGGTGACAAACGTACAGGAGTATGCTTAAGCCATGCCTGTAACTTGTAATATGCCTCTTCACTATCCTTATTAGTTTTACCTAATGCCATAACTTCCTGCCTCCATTCAGGCTTTACGGCGA
>Ga0247815_10000576_pt1 | contig 28586 bp, 40 predicted proteins | sample UWRJL194509B1_FD_181014 | JGI IMG/M metagenome (GOLD analysis project Ga0247815, IMG submission 181014) | Plant litter microbial communities from Arlington Agricultural Research Station in Wisconsin, United States - UWRJ-L194-509B-1 | ecosystem: Environmental > Terrestrial > Plant litter >...
AAGAAGGCGCGTATACGCGTCGCATCGCCATACGGGCACCTGCTCAACTGGGACGTGGTGTCGGTGATTGTGAAGACGGGCGCCGACCTGAGGCAGGAGCAATTGGCGCTACAGTTGATCGCTGAACTGGAAGAGATCTGGAAGGAAGAGAAGTGTCAGTGTTGGGTGCGACCTTTCAAGTGAGCAGCGGGTAGGATTTGCTTTTGTGCTGGTGCTGATGCCACGAAGAATCCTCATCACTGGTGGTTCATCTGGATTGGTAAGAAACCAACACCGCCTCGTTTTTCAAACACCAGCTGACGCTGTTACAGGTCGAGACCATCACGGACGCCATTTCAGTCCACTCAATCAAGAAATCTGAATATGCGCGGAGGTTAGCAGAAGGTAACCTCAGTTACGCATCTCTGTCCGATCACTACCGCCAAGTGAGTCTCGCCTCCACGATATAATGCTGCACCACTCATGTCTAGCAGACATTTGGCGACCCTTCTTCAGCCAAATACGCCCGTGCGCAACGCAACTTTGCCAAGTCGCTCGCCGGTTACTCCCTTGTCACATATCTTCTTCAGCTTCGTGACCGTCACAACGGAAACATCCTGCTTGACACTGAAGGCCACATGATTCACATCGACTTTGGCTTCATGTTGGGCAACTCGCCTGGTGGTGTCGGCGTGGAGGCAGCGCCGTTCAAGTTCACCGCAGAGTACTTGGACGTGTTGCATGGCGTTGATGGGCCGGCCTTTAAGGAGTTCCGGAAGCTGTTCCATGATGGGTTCGAGGCGGCACGGAAGCATTCGGAAAGGTTGATCTGTGAGTGCATGCTGTAGGTCTTTGTGCGGCGACATCTGCTGACCACCCTCGTTTGCGCCCACAGCAATCGTTGAGATGATGCAACGAGGTGAGTAGTGTATCATTTATTCCCATTCTAGTTGCTTAGCGCTCTTTCTCAGAATCTTCACTACCGTGCTTTGCGCCATACGGCGAGCAGACAGCCCAGCATCTCCGTGATCGCTTCCACCCGACACTCAAGAACGACGTGACCATGCAGCTTCATCTTGAACGGCTCGTCATGGGCTCACTCGGGTCAAACTGGACACGGCTCTACGACCAATTCCAGTACTATTCGCAGGGCGTCCTGAATTGATTAAACACCATCGGCTGGGAGACTGTCGTACTCACAGCAGGATTAATTTTATCGAATATGATATACTACTACCCGCCTTCGCGTGGGAATGGCATGAATCAATACACGCGCTCGAACTCTTGCAGGCACGAGTACCACATGTTGTCTACGCTCGGGCTCGTCAGCCTCTATAATTGAAGAGCTTACAGTCTGGGACGCTCACCAAACGTGTTATCCTGACTGCACCAGCATTTTCCGCGGGTATATGCCTCGCCCGCGGGACAGTGTTCGAACGGTTCGTGGCGATAACCAATCTCCGAGAAGTAATGGATCTTCTCGCGGCTGGCGAGGAGAGCGACTGCGATACTGTGGATAGGGGCGTCGCCCCAACGCTACGAGCACGGTCAACTAATGTGCCCAAACCGGACAGAGGCACCGGGTACTTCGTAATAGAACCCTCCATTCCTATCAAGATGGGTGAAAAACTTCTCGTACGCCTCGGACCGCCAGAAGTCCAGGTCAGCGATTTCGAAGTTGCTCCAGACTGGTAATAGGATATTAACCAAGCCAAGAAGGATAGGCAGATCTAGTTGACGTACAGTGACAGAGGTTGTATGTCCTCCCATTGTCGTTAGAAATGAATCGCATCGAGTTGTCTGGGTGAATGTACTCTGGGTACTTCTTGATGAAGCCTGAGTTCCATTACAAGTTAGCGACATATGGGAGAACTTTTCGTGGAAAAGACGTACGCTTTACTGACTCCCATAGTGTCGGAATCGTCTCGACGTATTCGTGCAGTGCAACGGTGAATCCATAGACCTTCTCGTTATCCTGCATGTACAGGAACGGATCGAAGTCGATGTCGCAGTAGAATTTAACGCCTGGCCTGCGAAAGATCAGGACGGCAAATGCAGGCACATTTGAGAAGACATACTCTACGCGCCAGTAGTAGCGATACTTTTCCAAGAGAGGGTGCCGGTAAAAGAACTACGCGGCAATGCGTAAATATGTTGCGACTGTCACATTTGGTGGGACTCACGCCGGCCTGGTAGCGGCACATGTTGCGGTAGCTATAATAGCAGGTTTGTCGCATGTCAATGAAAGATATGTCGCCACGTACCTTATACTAGCTTTAGGTATAGTCAGTAAGATAAAATCGATGACGACTGACGACTTACTTCCATATAAGATGTCGTTCGTCTTCATGTCGACTCTTGCTAGAGCGGCCCGTGTCTCGTTGATCCATGGAGGTTGGTTCCAGTCATCGAACGGAATCACGCCATACTCGGTTTTTGCATTCGTCATGGCAGAGGTCCAGCTGCGAAGTGTCAGCAACGGAGAGATGCAGGCAGCACCCGCACAGACTTGACAAAACGATCGCTGAATTTCTTCTCGTTCAGAAATACCCAGGAATAGTTATACCGATGGTTGAACCGGTCTTCCATCTGTTGCATGCTCTTCATGACACCGGGGAGGTCCACCTCTCGGGCGAGGACCACGAAGGCGGCATTCGCCTTGCGGGAGAGGAACGCCTGGTGTTTCATGCTACCGAGTTCGTCGATCTCCTCAGGCAACTCCTGTGCACCAGATGATGTCTCTGGCACATATTCATCATCACGCTTGTTGATAGCAAAGAAACCGGCGAGAAGAAGCTGCAACGAGGTTCACCGGCCGGAAGGAGATGGCATTACGAGCAAGTGACGCACGAGCACAGCGACGAAAGCAAGCACGAGCCTGGTCCTAGGTAGCATTTATTGAGCCTCAGCAGGCTCGTCTAGGTGCAGTATTCCAGTGTCGGAGAACAATGTGCCTCGAGGGAATGATACCGGCGGCGGAGTCGGAGACGACGCGCGTCAGCGGCTGAGGTCAACTTGAGGCAGGTAACGCCCGAATCCAGCTTTCACTCCGCTTTTTTCGCTGGAATGGAGCCTGCGTCGTCGTCGACCGCCGCCACACTCGGCGTTCCAAAATCGGCTCTCGGGTCGCTCGTACAGCGTCTGACTAGGTGGCGCGAGTCGCTCGACCTCCCTAACCCTGGTACAGTCGAAAATCTCCAACGCGAGATCAAAAGTAAGCACTCTCTTCACGATTGGCTGCAGTTTTGGTGCTTACCACGCGTACCCAACTAGATGTCCATCTTGCCAACTTCATGTTCGACGGAGCGCGTGCGGACTTATCCAAGACGCTCTCCAACGCGCCTGGTTTCCAGGTCACGCACTCGTTCTCTCTCGCCTCTCCAACAGCCCTCCCGTCATACAGCTTTGGTGCTGTATTTGCCCAGGAGGACGTGCGTCTGTTACTTCTATCCCTACATTCAGCTGCTTATAAGTCGTTTGTGTGTAGAAACATCTGTTGCAAGGAAACGTTGACCACGAAGGCAATGTCAATGCGCGCATGAACCAGTACTGGTCCTCAAACAGCATCACCAAAATGCAGGCTCAGGTAATTGATTTTTAATCTGCGTTTTCACCTGCAAGTACTCACCGCGTGTCCCAGTTGTCGCAACGGGATGGACACAACATGATCCAACTCGAGCATGACTATCAAGGCCGTGACTACTCCGTTAACGGCCGTGTCATCAACCCGTCTCCGACAGACCTTACTGGCATCTACATGGGGTCTTACCTTCAGTCGCTCACCAAGAACCTCGCGCTCGGTGCCGAGGCTCTTTACCAGCGCCCTCCGAACATGCCCGACGACCTCTCGATGTCGTACATGTTCAAATACACATCAACACCGCGGGACTGGATTGCCACTGCGCAAGTCCAGGCAAGCGGCCTGCTCATGGCAAGCTACTGGCAGCGCCTCAGCGAGAAGGTTGAGGTCGCGTCCGAGCTGCAGATCGTTGCCGCACGGAATGCGCAGCGCCGCCACGCTGTTGCGACACTTGGTGCCAAGTACGACCTGCGCATGTCGACGTTCCGCGCGCAGCTCGACTCGACTGGCAAGGTGTCAGCCGTTCTCGAGCAGCGGTTCGCGCCGACGTTCTCGTTCCTTTTCGCTGGCGAAATCGATCACTTCAAGGTACGATGTTTCGGTCTGACTGGAATGATAACTACTTGCTCACTTACTTCCTATAGAACACGGCGAAGGTCGGTGTCGGTGTGATGATCGACACTGCATCGATGCCACCGGAGGAGATGGGCCAACCGGGCCCGTACCCGTACCCCGCATGATTTACGAGCGTGGCAGGACATCTTATTTAGACTGTAATCAGAGTATTAATTCAGCCCAAAGTCACACCGATCCTGCGTACTGGCCAACTTGAACTTCTTGTTGTCAAACTCCACAGTTGCGCGGTGGTCGCTGCTTTGACGATAATTTACGAGCGATGCGGCATGATTCGCAAACGTTGGCACCATTTCTGCTCATTAGTTTGCCATGCCCGTCCTGCCAGTCAAGCTGAAGGACGCCATTCTCGACTCTCTGCCCTGGGACCTTGCGCTCTTACACGCCTGCTCTCTGGTCACAAAGGGCTTCCGCAAACGTACTCTGCCCTGCCTCTTCCGTGGACTCTCTGTATATCACTCTTGGCGTCGACCAGCGCATACCAACGACAGTCCATGTCGCGAAGACGTATTTCGTGCGGACGTTTACTACATCGCCATCTCCGTGCGCAGACTCGAGGCGCTGTATATGGACATGACCGCCTCGCATTTATTGCGGCATGTTCGCGAACTTCGGCTCCAACAGTCCGGCGGAGAGGTGGACTGGGTATCGATGGTGCAGATTCTGGGTCGTCATTTCTTACCGCAGGTCGAACGGCTGGTGTTGGATTTGGTGAAACCAGATGAGCTTCAAAGCCTACTTGAACCGTTGCCAGAGATGATGCCGGTTCTGCGGTTCTTATGCATAATTCAAAGGCGGAAGACCGATTGGATTCCGTTCAATATAATCTCACAGTTCAAGGATCTCAAAACACTCAGCGTTGCTGGGGAAACTTCTAAGGGACTAGAGCCATATTCAGCGCCAACATTTGGCTGACCAATTCGGTTCACCCTATCCGCCAACGTCGCTTCCACGACAATATTGTGGCTTTTACGTGCAGCAAAGTCAGTTGAACAGATTCATGGTGTCTTCTTGAGCTTTCACAAGAACGATCTTCAGAAAAACTATGTTGGGTTCTTTTTCACGATGGAGCAGGATGTTCCCGAGATCTGGAAGCTCATCGACGGGGCTCAATCTGTCTGCCATTCCATCTACGGTGCGTGCCTTCCATCCGCTCATTAGAGTGCAACCGTCGCGCTCCGAGGATTGATTACGCTCCAGATGTTAAGAAAGCTTCATCCGACGTGACCGCCTGCCAAGCCATCGACCTCCTGCCCAGCCTCAAACTTGTGCAACTTACTTACCGCGCTTTGAATCAATCAATGTGTACCCCTTCGAAGGCGACCTGCCCACCGGACTTAGCCTCATTTTTGAGCATGACTTCGAGCAACAGCTGTTACCTGTAAAGACGTCGACATTGGTCATTGAGGTGGAGATAGTTCTGGATCGAGTGGAGCTGTTGGAGGCGACATACAGCTGGAGAACGGTTGGACAATGCGTTGCAACACGGGAGATGGAATAACCTACAGACGTTAATTGCATCATCTGTGGTAGCAGATGTGCCAAAGGGAGACTCGGTTGCCACGAGAGTAGAGGCTACGGTTCGAACAGTGATGACGACATGCAACACGAGAAGAATGCTAGAAATTTATGTGACGGGTACACATCGGGACACATTTGATGATCTGACAACAGACACTGACGCATATGCAAAGAGGGAGAGGATGACTTCCCTTTGTTTACAAATTTTAGCCGCATGCAGCTTCTCAATAGCTTGTAGAGTTTATTAGGCTCTCCACGTTATCAGCAGTGATGTGATATATCCATAGTCCTCAGCCCTGCTTCATGAATAAACCAGAGGCCCGATGATAAATACCCCAAACCGTCTAGCAACACCGCTATCTATTCCAAGCTTGCGAGGCGTATTACGTTGCGGATGTCGTTGAGACCACCTTGCGGTCAAACGCTGTCAGGACCTCGCAACCAGAGAAGTAAAGAGTCACTTACGATATTCAAACTTGCCTGTCACCAGGAACTTCTCAAGCCGGACACTCCGCCGTGAAGCGGAGATAAGCTCCAGCGCCTCGCGGAGCCGTTGGATCTCCTCCGGTCGCCCGTTTTGCTCCTGCATCGTAAACATCAACATCAGCCTGTTTCGACGAGAGAAATCTGGAACTGCTTACCATGTCCTTGTACAGATAAACGAGCACGTCATCTTCCACGGTTTCCTTTGCCTTGTACATCGCGTAAGCCTGCGCAAGGCTCATCGGGTCCGTCACTCCGCCGCCCGATTTCGACAGCTGTTTCATGATGTAGCTGCCCAAATGCTCCGCGACAATGCTAAGAGAGCTTGATAGCTCAGCCCGCCGCACAATTGTGGCCGCAAGCGCTCTCATGTCCTCCGCCGCTCCACGTGTCGCTGACCGAGTTCCCGTACGCACGGGAGCGTTTTGTGTGGCCTCCTGCTCGAGCTTGAATGCAGCCGAGAACAGCGCTTCGTGCAGGGTTCGCTGGCGCGGATCTAGGCGTTCTGTCTGACCCCAGAAATCGAGGGCAACCCGGATGCCAATCTCACGATCATTGCCGCCGGGATCGAGTCCGAGGGTGCGGACGGCTCCGCGGAGGCCTTTCAACCCCCAGCGCCCGTGCCCACGCTCAGCATATATGAGCTGTCGAAGCTCGTGTGTATCCTCAGGTTGGCGTGGGTCGTAAGCACGGGTATACAGATCTTCGAGGTGGGTAAACCAGTGCGGGGTTCGCTGCGGATCGCAGTGAAGTTGGCTGTAATAGGCGTAGCGAATGACGTCTGGGGGAAGAATATAAGTGACAAGTATTGCAGGAAACCATTAATTGACAGACCTGGTGTGAATCCTTCGCGCGTGAGGCCAAGGGCATGCCAGGGTAGATCGCGATCTTCGTCGCTCGACACCCCAGTGAGATCCGGTAGTGGCATGGGCCGTGGCACTGCGCGTCGCCCGTGAGCAGGCAAAATTGCAGGCGCACCGCACGAACACCTACTTTGATCGTAGTCTGCACCGAGTATCTGCTGCAGAGAAGGGTATGCGTCTTCAGTTTCCACATAGGACATCGGCGCCGGTCGACTAATTCCATTTTCTACATCGTGCGTGATAGACTGTCAACCTTCGGTACGACTGGTATGTGAGAAAACATACTATGAAGAACACGATACTGGCTAAGCCAAGCCTGTAGCTCAACCCAGGCTCTCAGCAGTCTATGTCTCTGGAGGCCAGGGTCGTGCTGTTCCATCCTATTGGCTCTTGAGCCCGGGGGTATCAGAACATCTTCCGTCCACGTGAAGCCGAGGATCGCAAAGATACCGCGACTGCAAGACCCGAACATGAGTCTGGGACGAGAACCATTGCGGGGACAGAGATCGCTTACACAATTGCACTACGGCCGAGACGGTCCCGGAAGTTGTCTGTGTTGTTCTTAACCGGCTGCATGTTGCTCTTCCACAAAACGTTGTGGACAATTCTGTTCGTGCAGATGAGAATCGAGTCCTTGGATACTTAGAGATACCGGGAACGCACCCCGCTATGGTTTCAACGGCACGCAAGACGAGGTCATCCGCCGTCGGATTCGATAGTGGCCGTCCTTCTTCCATAAACTCGGCCACTTCCTCTTCGGTATTGTATGACCCCACAGGCCGAGGTGCTGTACCATATCTCCTCGCCCAAAATATCGCGCGGTCTTCGCACAGCTTTACAAGGTACTCTGGCGGGATAATGCCCGGCATCGCAGGCGAAACCACAATAAATGTCCTGCACAGACAGCAAGCAGTAAGATCCAGGGCCGGTGGCATCTCGTCATAGACACGCAAGTTGGTGGAAGGTGCAGAGCGGTAGGTCGAGCCTCCTCCGAATCCTGTTCGATGTGAACGGCGGTCGGATGGACTGCGTTGGCTTGCAGTCTCACGATCACCCGGCAAATCGAACTTGCCGGCTTCGGCAGCGACAAAGCTCGGGAACGGTACCGACCGTGGAAAGGTGTGCAAGTGATGATGCCGAATTGTACGTGTTGAGGGATCCATAGGCTCATATTCGTCATGATCATGTGCGGCAGTACATAACGGTTCGCGGTCCCGCTCCCGATTGGTGTCCTGTAAAAAGGTCCTTTGTGCTGCGTTCGTCGATCCAAACGCCATCGGTGCTCTTCTCGAGCCTGTTCGCGGCAGCGCGTCCGGGAAGTCGCCCGAGTCGTCAAGCGGTCGCACGCTGACGATGACCCACTGGTTGGTGTCGAAGACGTACATCGCGTCGGGATGAGGTGTCGCCCTGTGCAAGTCCATGTCGGACATGCTATCAAACTCTTCTTGCTCACTGAATCCTGCCAGCGAATGTTCGTCGTGTCCACGAGTGTCACGGCCGTCATGTGTCATGTATGATTGACCCACAGGCGAACCTGGAATAGGGCTACTGAAGCCAGAGGCATGACTTGCATCATCGTCGAAATTATCACGTTCTGCTCTATGGCGTCGCGAGCCTTGAGGACGAGGTGGCGGCGGAGGTCGCACTGCCACATATGCGAGTGTTGGATGTCGATCCCGCAATTCAGCCAGCCACAGCGGCGCCAGTTTTCCCGGCGAGCGCAGGCAGTTAGTGCGCACGCGCTCGACATATTCTGCATCCCACCAGCGTGAGCGTGATGCTTCATGAAGGCGCGCAGGTAACGGAGGTCCGAGTTGGAGAGCAGGATCACTAGCAGTCATCTCCGAGATAGAAGTAGCATCGCTCAGAAATGATTCTCGCCGACTGTCTCCGGAAGGACGTGCAGAATATGCTCCAGGTATCATGTTCACTGCAGAGGGATGTGATGGGGGCAAGTGAACGTAGAAGCAGTGATGGTGGCAGGAAGTCAAGCTGTGGCACACGGATTCGCAGTCCGCTGAGCGTGTTGAGAACACAACTGGAGTTGCGCGAACCTGGTTTTTGCGGAGTATGATGAATATATCAAGATCAAGTGCACCATGGGGTGCCTTTAGGCGAACGGAATTGGTCTTGAGAGTGTTAAGTCCCATTTGCATATTAGCAACAGTGGCAGACGACCAAGCTTGATACAGATGAATGAGGCCTGCAGGAAATCTACCGCTTGCGCGCCAACCGACGCGACTCCGCTGCATACATGTCAGGCTGCGAGTCGCGAGTCGAGAACAAATGCACAAACCTTTGGAGCGGGCCTTGCGTGGTGTGCCCTTTCCGCGCGCCTTCTTTGCCTCGACATCGCGCACGCGGTCTTGCTCCTTCTCGTCTTGCATTTCGTCCAGGAACCCATCTCCCATCCGCTTGACTTCTGCCAGGGTTGGTGCGGGTTTGGGATAGTATTGGAGCATAGATGGGCCTTTGAGTCGCCTACGCAAGTACTTGGCACCTGTTCGTGCATTTTCTGGGTTGAAGGCTGTTTGGAAAATGGATGCGCGTGTACGCAGCATTTGTTGCATGCGGGCGACGGTCGGAAGAATCGAAGACATGGCTCAAGCGGGAAGAGTCGCGCGCGCCAATTCACGCTCCGATAGCTAGACGTGTCCTCCTACCTCCACCTACAATGTGGCTCACAGACGCTCAGAGTGCGCACGTTCCATCTCGACCGAGCATGCGTGTGTGCTGAACGTGCAAGTGCAGAGATTGGCGTCGCATTGACATCGTTCGGCGGCCTGTTCATGCTCCTTGGTGTTGTCCTCTTCTTCGACGGCGCACTGCTCGCACTCGGAAACGTACACCCCCATTCGTTAATTATCTTGAATCTCAACACTCACGGCCATTTCCAGGTCCTGTTCCTGTGTGGCCTCACACTCATCATCGGTCCCCAGAAGACGTTCTACTTCTTTGCGCGAAAGCAGAAGCTGCGCGGCACTCTCTGCTTCCTTGGTGGCATCGCTCTCGTCTTCCTCAAGTGGCCATTTATTGGTGTTATTGTCGAGACATTCGGCTTCCTCAACCTCTTCGGCGACTTTTTCCCTGTCATCCTTACCTTCCTCCGTCAGCTGCCCTTCGTCGGCACACTACTCAGTCTGCCGTACATCAGTGCGGTGAGTAATGTTTTCGTTTGAATATCACCGGAGTGGCGAATACGGATGCTCGGGTAACTGACGTGTCCTTCCTTGCGCGTCATACAGGTTGTGGACCGCCTCGCAGGTTCAAGGCCGTCCATGGTTTGAGAAATACCATGCTCAGACCAAAAGTAAACGCACCCCGACGCCTTAGAGACGAAACTCTGGTTCTTTACCTTGTGCAACATATCATCGCTCCCAGTCGACTCTGTTTCGTCTGACGGTGTGACCACGACCCGACACGACATGCATGCGTCATCGTCCGAAGAACTGCGGCGCAGCGACGTGTCGTATCGTCTTAGGTGTTTCTTCGTGAGGAATTGCTTGAGACATCTGTCATACGTGCCAGCGTATCGTCAGATGTCCACGCTCGGCAACGGAAGACGTGTTCAAGCGCTGGATTCAACTGAGCTGAGGTACCAACAGAGTTGTCTGTTCGAAAGCGAGAGCGATAAGAGGATGAGGAAAGCTGACCGATAAAGAAACATGCATAATGCGACAGGTACCGATCAGAATGAGGGTAACGCGAGAGTGGATGCGGCGAGTGAGATGCGAGAGTGCCAGACCGAGGACCATGGAAGACGGAGAAACTGAGTCGAGGCTAAGCTGGAATAAACTAGTATCGCGGCCTCTTGACGCCGCCATCGTGTTCGACTTGCACGTCGCCAAGAACCTGTCGTGATGATTGAGCCGACCTGCAGGGGAGCTCGGGGTCAGAACCTCTCTACGCGAGCTCACGCCACGCACCTGAAACTTCCATCTGCACTCCGTTTCTGCCCAGCTGCAGATGTCGAAGGTGCGTTTGGATTTCTGGAGAAGGGACGCGTGTTCTGGCTTAGCTCAACAGTCTGTCGAGCGCAAGTTTAGAGTTGTGTCTGTCGCGAAAGGAGACAAACGCACCATCCCGGCAGGGAACTTGAAGCCACCACCAAACGACGGTGAGTTGACTCGAGCAGTTGGAGCAGGGACAGGGACACTTGTAGTAGGCACATGGGATGTCGGTTGAACCGGCTGAGCTGGCGAGTCGGGTGCTTCGATTGCCGCCTGAATTGCCGCAAGGCGGCGAGCCGCCGAGGCTGCAGCCTCATCCTTTGGCATATCCGACCCACTAGAGCGCGTTGGTGCGGCATGTTGCTGCCCCACCGCCTGTGAGATCGCCGCCAGCCGTTTCATCGATGCCGCATCTCGCTCCTTCGCACTCGGGCCCGACGCCCCAGGTGAACTCGACTTCCTAGACCGCCCGCTGTTCATGCTCGAGTTTGCACTGTCGATGCCATGAACGATCGTCGAGTGGCCTACTGGCTGAAACTGCGAGTCCGTAAAGCTCGCATTCGACATGTCTGCGCCGACCGACATCGAGAGGGTCGGATCCTCGTCGAACATGATCGGCGGGCCGACATCTGCAAGATAATTGGCCTCGATCTGATCCATCATAGCCGCGGTGTCATCATCCATGCCCTCGTCGTAGACGCCGCTCTCGCCGTCATCTGATACTGCGCTAACCTGGCGGCGCGGCGGCGCGGGTGCAGGCTTGACAGGAACTTGCGCAGGGCGAGAAGTAGTAGTAGGTACAGGTACAGGTGCAGGTCGGGGAGGCGGCGCAGGGCGCTGTTGAGGTTGCGGAGCAGGCGGCGCGGGACGTTGTTGCTGAGGTTGAGGTTGAGGTTGCGGCGGAGGCATGGATGGACGTTGCTGTTGGGCAGGAGGATTTGGTAGGTTCATTGCAGGCAGAATAGGTGCAAATGTTGAGGCACGAGAAGCTTGAGGCTGCTGCTGAGGGTTGGGTCGCGGTATGGGTGGGGGTGGAGCATGTGATGATGTCGAGGACATGTCCGCGCTGCGGTTTGGGTCGTACAATGGATGCCGATGCAGTTCGCTTGGGTCGAGCTTGACCTGCGTAACAAACGAATCAGCCTCCTGCGTACGAAGAGTGTGCTCAGAATCATACCGGAGCAACCTTGTGCTTGGTGATCTCGCTACAGAATTGCTTGTCGTAGACGCAGTTTCCGGTCAGGTTACCGAATTGGCGCAATGCACGTTTCACAGCGTCCGTGACTGCTTCTTTCTTGACCTAGCTCAAATTTATTAGCTGAAGGAATGTAAACGAGGTATGCAGCAATGCTGACCTTCTCAAAGGCAGGTCCCTTCTGCGGCGAGTTCTGCATCTGACCGTAACCGATGTCCTCGTGGTATACGCCTGAGCGCAAGGTAACGCGCACGATAGCACTAGCGCCAATATTGTATCTAGTGCTCCCTTGAGACTGCACATCGTCGCAGTAGTCGACAGACAGGTTGACAATTGAGCTCGACCAGCCGTCGAAACCGAACACCTCGTTCGCTGGTTTCGTATTGAGCAAGGGCTTCTCAAATGAAGCAATGGCGCGACTTACCAACATTAAAGAGCTTCCAACCTTCGACGTAGCAAAGCTTGGAGCCACCCTGGCTGCGCGTGGAAATGTACTCGGGTCCAAGCTTTCGCGTAAGGGCCTGGTTCATCCACTCGCAACGCTGGTAATCGTAGTCGCTCATCGTGCGCCAGCCAGAGCCAAATGCTGTCGTGTTGGCCGTGGGTTGACCATAAGAATTGTGGTCATGCATGCTGCTGTCGAACGAGAACAGGCCATCGCGCGAGGTTTCCGCCTTGCTCGCATTCGCACGAGCGTTTGATGGTGCGTCGCCCGTGCTCATGTTTGGATTACTATACTCAAATGTGTAAAGGAGATGCGAGGACAGTGCTGCCATGCGCAAGGACGCTCGTCCGATTTCGGTGGCGGCAGATGGCGGAAAGAGGCGGACGTCCAAAGCGGAGTTCGGTAATTCGCCGAACGCGTGCTACTCCGCTCGGGACCAAGCACCCTACTCGCGTGTATCCTACTTCTGTCCATCAGCTGTGCCACGAACTCCATTCAGTCGGGCTATCTGCAGGGCTGTGATATGTTTTCTGCGCACGCGGCTCGCTTGAAGCACCGTCCCTGCACAGGCCAAGACTGGCAGGACGCCGCGACACGTTCTTGCCTCGTGCATGCACCGACTAAATCTTGATTTTTATCGGCCCGTCTCACCCGTGTGCCTCCTGACTCGTGCATTGGCCGTGGCGCGCGGCATCGAAGCTTCTGCAGGAATCGTGCGTGCACTGTGGTTGTACTTTTGGCAAGCGCTCGGCCCATGCATGAAGTGGTCCCCGGCCGTCATAAAAGGCCGACCGTTAGCGAGACTTTCATCCCCCTCTTTCACCCACTCCACGTTCCCGTCTCTTGTCCCGGCGACTCCTGGCTCTCTTTACAGTCTAATCGATCTTGACGATCTTGCCTGCTTGAAGCTCGCTTTGCCACGATCTCTGCATCTTCCGCATCTGCATCTGTATATCCACGTCACTGCCGACGTCGATAAGCCCGCTATGCCTGCTGAACGTACCACGACCGGCTCGCGCTCTCGTCCTGCACCACTTTCTCTCAATGGCCGTCCTACATCCGCTGGTTCCAGCACTCGTGACCTGCCTCGCCGTCGCCTTGATCCCGAACCTCGATCCGCCACCCGCCTGCCACCCAAGGCAAAACTCACGCACCCCTCAGGGCCTACTACTCCCGAGGACGCGCTTTACTCAGCTGTCGTCGGCGACGAACGCCGTCAGCACCATTACTTCTGGGCTGCCGATGGCGACTTCGTGTTCACCGCCGGCAGCGACGCACTGGACCGAAATTCCATATTCTTCCGCGTCAAGTCTGAGATATTCTTTGGGCGGTCTATGCCGCTGACTCAGCTGGCAAACAAGGGAGCTGGGAAGGTCTGGAGGCTGAAAGGTGAAATTGTTGATTGGGAGAACCTCCTTGGTCTGTTCACGAATAAGTGCGCTTCATTGCTGCCTATCATGTCTCACCTGATACTGACGCATTTTTTCCTTCGCAGTGTACATGCTCGCAATACCCCGACGCTGCGCGAAACACTCTCTGCCTTTACCCTCGCCCATCATTACAAAATGCCAGTCGTGCGCACCTGGGCCGAGTGCGTATTCCCACTATCTCCAAGCGTTGGATCAAATTTAACGAGATTATTCAGATCCCACCTCCGCGCAGACTTCTTCTATACCCCTGACGACGTCCGCACCACGCTCGACGACAAATGCCACGCCTTCCCTGGCACACTCGACTGCTACTCTATGGTTCTCGCTATCCCAGACCGCATGAACCTTGACCCGCGCGTCCGAGCCCTCGCACTCTACTTCGGCATGCTCAACTTTGCGGACGAGCAGCCGCAATTCAGCGATAAACACCCTGCAGCAGCCGAAGCAATCTGCAAGGCCCGCCAGAAGCTGTGGGAGTTTTGGGCCTGGCTCTTGCAAGAGCTCGTCCAGATTCCTGATAATGTCTTCCACGACGACGGCGGGATGCCCTGCAAGGCTGCACTTTTGTCATGGTTCCCGCGCGAGGATCCGGAGGACGTGCTCGGCGTCATCGGCACGATGCTTCAGGTCGACCCTAGATCGCATGGTTGCTGCGACGGGTGCCGTGTGATTGTCAGCGAGACAGTACAGCAAGCCTTCAACAAGGCGTGGCACTACCTGCCATGCTACTTCGATTGCTATGTTCCCAACGTTGAGCAAGGGTGGCTCATTCCGAACGCGACGACGCAATTCTTGGGCAACGAATCCCAAACGCTCTGAGAGCTATCACTCTCCTTCACGACCCCATTACGACTAATCTGCTGTGCTCTGCTGTGCTTTGCTCTGTAATCTCTGCTGGATTGGATGTGTTCTTTGTAATTCGTCGTGCTTCTCTTGCTGTACACGCTCACTCCGAGTCGCTGCTTGCTTGCCCAGTTTCGCTCTCATCGCCTCTGTCTCTTACCACTGTTTCAATAGCCGATCCACACTCACTGTCCATACTGTATCTCGTATAACTCTTGCGCTACTTTTTATTCATAATACAAATCAACTGTTCCTGCAAACGCGAAAGATCTTCAAACGCGGTGACACGGTCTAAAGTCCGACACTTCATATCTTCCTCATGTTTTCTTCCTCCATCTCATTCGTCCGGGCAAGCCGCCACGCCGTGCCGCGGCTCGTGCGCTGCAGTTCTTCTGCTACACCACATCATAAACGTAAACCAGAACAACATGTGCCGGTGCCGACGCTCGTGTTCAAGGATCGCCAGATTTTGGTGCTGAACAAGCCCGCCGGCGTAGTTTCGCAGAGTGCAAGAGATAAATACGGGTGCGCAGTCCTGAACTCGTTGCGCGAGACCGGATGTGGCCTAACTGTGTACATATTAGAGTGCAGGTCAAGCAGCATACAATAGACGATTGGATGCGCGGTGCGTCGCGTGCCCGAGGCATGCGCACGATCACATCAGCTCACGCGGTCTTGGATTTCACCAGATTATTGCGAGCATTTTGGCGCGGATAAGCCGCATACGGTGCACAGGCTGGACAAACAAACCACCGGCGCGCTATTACTTGCGACGGTGCGTTTGCGCGCCACCAGTCATGCTCGAATGCTCACTTGACCCCGTCGTCCATTTCCTATCTTTCACATGAACTCGTAACTCCAGAATCCCCGCGCTGCCCGCGAGCTCTCTCGACAAATTGCCCAACAAACGCTCGGCAAGACATATCTCGCCGTTGTGCTCGGCATTCCCAAGGAGCCGCGCGGACACCTCAGTCTGCGGCTAAACACAGACGAGGACGGAAGACCATACGTTGTCAAGACCGAAGATGCGTCGAAAGAAGGAGAGGCAGAAGGAACGTTGGCGGAGGCAACGTACGAAGTACTGAGTACGAGCGAGGCGGTGAGTTCATTAACTATGCATTCGGTACGAACATGGCTCAGCTGATGACCTATGATGCAGTACATGAAAGAAGGTCTCTCGCTGTTGAGACTTAGTTTATTGACTGGCCACAAGCATCAGCTGCGCCTACAACTCTCGCATCTGCTTAAAAGTATGTTCACAACCCCTCCCCTTCTCTCGTCCGCAACCTAACCATATCTCTACCGTCATCGTAGCACCTGTTTTCGGAGACCGTCTCTATGGCGGCGCTCTCAAATCCGCACCCACCATCATCCCGACACAATTCCTCAATCACCTTTTCCTGCATGCGTCTGCTGTCGAACTCGACCGCCACACACGCTCGGGGAAGCTTGTACGCTTGGCAGTCTGCGTTCCACCGCCATGGTACTTCCTCCGGCTATGCGATGCCGCAGGCTTGAGTAAGGGGCTGTTGGACGCGGACATGTTTGGTGCGGTTGCGGTCGATGGAGAAGAAATCGATACGAGGGATGTAAAGGGCCAGGTGATTGTAGAAGACCTGGAGGGCATGTGGTATCCGGAGATGCCGGGTGCCAAGCGGAAGGGGAAGGGTCATGAGAAAGGCGAGGGGAAGCGGTACGAGTCGGTGGCGAAAGCGCAGGAGCAGGCAGCCGAATGAGTGGTTTCTTACTTCACAGAGCATGTGTACAACAGAGCAGTCAGATAGACCACGTAGCAGATAATTGGCGAGGCGGTCATATAAAGCCCATCTCTTCATCCAGTAGTGCCTGCACCTTGCTTGCGTCGAATGCGGGGAATGGTGCAAGTGAGGTGAAGTCTGTTTGGGATATTGTTGCCGCCAGTTCGCTGTATGTGCGCTCAGCATATAGCTAATAAGAACAAGCAGTGCAGCGAGCACGCACGCGACGTGGCAAGATACGAGGTGCCTGCGACTATGTAACGCTTGAGCAAGTTCTTCTTGATGATTGTGTAGCAGCGCGGGATTTGGCACAACCAGCAATGGCTTTCCAAGACGAAGCACATCCACAATGGTTCCAGAGCCTGAACACAGCAAGTTTAAGCTCGAGCACTACAAGAGCAAGAGGACCGATGCTGACCGGCGTGGCTGATGACGAGGTCGGCGCTGGCAAAGTCCTGTGCGAGTGATGGCTTGAATGCCCATATTGAGAGCTCAAGTCCTGAGCGCGTCGTGTTCCAAGCAGTACCTTCCGCTGCTGACGAGATATGGATAAGTTCAGGCAGCTGCGTTGCGCCGCATTGGATCTCTAGCCGTGTGAAGCCCTTGTCGCGCAACGCCTTGAGCGTAGAGTCTTGAAGAACTGCCGAGAGAAGCGGATCAAACGGCGAGGTCGCGCCGACAGAGACGAAGACGGTTCTTGACGATCCAGACATGGCGGTCAGAGGTTAAGCTGTGGTGACGGAGTTTGACGCATCCTGCGCAGCTCTCCCGCTCACCAAACCGCAGCCATGGCCGCCGGCCTCAAGAGTGCGTTTCTTCCTCGTATACCAACGCGCGTGTACTGATTCTTGTATTGCGCAGCCGTTATTCTGCTGTCGTTCGTTCTGGCGATTGGGTTCTTGCTCATCATCCTCTCTTGCGCGCTCTGGAGCAACTGGCTACCACTCCTCGTCGGTACGTCGAGCGCCACACATGCGGTCTCGCGCCTAGCTGATCCGTATGTTCCAGCATTCTTGTTTGTCATCGCGCCGCTGCCGAATGCAGTATTCGCGCGGCTGGGCCAGGACGACCTGTCTGGAGACTACGAAGGCAGCCCCGCAGTCGACCTTGGTCGCTTTATCACGTCCGTAGTTGTTGTGACCGGATTCGCGTTGCCTATCGTGCTGGCGCACTCCGAGATCATCACGCCAACCGCGTCGATAATGAGCATTGCCGGTGGCGGGCTCGTCTACGGCACTATCATGGCGTACACGCGCGTGTTCCGACAGGAGCAGGACGAATTCTGATCTCTGTAATTGATTCGATACTATGTGCTGTTGAACTGTTTTGCAATTGAATCCCGGAATTTCGTGTATCTTGCCCAAAGTGAAGTGAGGTGTCGCGAGACGCGTGCCACGCTCGGGCAATGCCGCGGACGCGTCAGTCTCCCTTCTCCATCCTCCCTCTCCTGCCTTACACACCCCACGCACGCCGCCATGGAGGATATTGGGATTGAGATGCACAAGGAGGCACGTTGTACGCGAGTTTCCTTTAGGAAATACTAATGAGATTTGATGCAGGAGCCAACGTTCGACAGCGTCGTGACCGAGAAGACAGCACTATTCCAGGAGCTACAAGAGGAGGATCTGTACATCAAGTACAAGAAGCTCACTCGTCACCTCGAGATGCTTGAGATCCAAGAGTCTTACATCAAAGACGAGCAAGCAAACCTCAAGCGCGAGCTCATCCGCGCGCAGGAAGAGGTCAAGCGCATCCAGTCCGTACCGCTCGTCATTGGCCAGTTTCTCGAGGCCATCGACCAACACACCGGCATTGTCGGCTCGACTACCGGCTCAAACTATGTTGTTCGGATCCTGAGCACGCTCGACCGTGAGCTACTCAAGCCATCGTCCAGTGTCGCACTTCACCGGCACTCCAACGCATTAGTCGACATCCTGCCTCCGGAGGCCGACTCCTCCATTGCCATGCTTGGTGCAGATGAAAAGCCAGACGTCACTTACACAGACGTCGGTGGTATGGACGCACAGAAGCAGGAGATCCGCGAGGCTGTTGAGCTGCCACTCACCCACTTCGACCTCTACAAGAAGATTGGCATCGACCCCCCGCGCGGTGTACTGCTTTACGGCCCTCCTGGAACCGGCAAGACGATGCTCGTCAAGGCCGTCGCACATCACACGACCGCCAGCTTCATCCGTGTCGTGGGTAGCGAGTTCGTCCAAAAGTATCTCGGTGAGGGTCCTCGTATGGTCCGCGACGTCTTCCGGCTGGCCCGCGAGAACGCCCCCGCGATCATCTTCATCGACGAGATCGACGCTATTGCCACCAAGCGCTTCGATGCGCAGACCGGCGCAGACCGCGAGGTCCAGCGTATCCTGCTTGAGCTGCTCAACCAGATGGACGGCTTCGACCAAGGGAGCAACGTCAAGGTTATCATGGCTACCAATCGCGCCGACACGCTCGACCCCGCCCTGCTGCGTCCTGGTCGGTTGGACAGAAAGATCGAGTTCCCCAACCCGAACCGTCGCGAGAAGCGACTCATCTTCGGGACTATCACCAACAAGATGAACCTCAGCCCTGAAGTCGATCTAGAAGACTGTACGTGTCTCATTAGTTTTGGTCGACCCTGATTCTCAGAACGCTTTCAGATGTCTCGCGGCCTGATAAGCTGTCGTCGGCCGAGATCGCATCCATTTGCCAGGCGGCAGGGCTACAGGGTGAGCATCGCGATCACGATGCACTTTTAGTAGCTCATATCTATCTCAGCCGTCCGCAAAAATCGATATGTCATTCTGCCCGCCGACTTCGAGGAGGCATGGAAGGTGCGTCGCGGGTGCATCCGGTTTTTGCCGTTCCGTATCTTGACCTCCGCTTTTTTCGTCCCGTGCAGCAAACGGTCAAGCGGTCCGACGAGACGCACGAGTTCTGTAAGCACCCTCTTTTATTCCGCCTCTACGTGACTCAGACGCTGACGTGTATCGCCTTTTTCTTTGCTGCACACAGATCGGTGATCAGGTTTTGTGTTTGGACATTGTGAGTGCGCAGCGCGTTCGAGATGTGAGAGTTGTTGCTGACAAACCGCGCAGTGCATTCACTCTCGTATATTACACGCAATGGAACGTACTTCACGCAGCGAACCTTTCCCGCGCAGATCGCGCACCCATGCATGACCTCCCCTTTCTCGACTCCTGCATATCGCTCCTTTCACTTTAGCGCCTCGAGTCCACCCAGAGCTTGGCGCTCATTTCCGGAGCAAGAGTATCCCTACTTCCTTCGTTGGCTTGCTACTCCGATGTCGTGCCTTTCTCTCGCGACAGCGGAAGTTGCGGGTTGCGGACGCCGCAAGCATTAATCTGTTTGCAGCGGTCGTTCTGGCGGAGGCGGACATGCCTTCGCTAAGTTTGTTGTCTTGTAATCGAGGTGCGTCGTAGCGATGATCGAGGTGCAGATGGCGAGCTGATGTTGCGCAGGTAGTCAATGGTGCAATCCGAGTTGCTTGTTCATTCCATGTGCTCTCTTTTCCCTCTCTGATCCTAAACTCTACGTGCATGCACGTACCAGCTTCCTGACACTCTGGACGGCGCATTTTATACCTACGCGCACGTTCTCATTTTATGGAACGCGAGATTGATTGACCGGGGGAGTGGCTCTCTGAGCAACTCTTCCTTCCTGTTTCGCTTCGTCGACGACGCGCCTTCGGGCACGTGTGTCATCGATGCTGTGTGTGGACGACATTCTAGTACCTGAATACAATGTGATTTCGACATGTTAAAGCGAAGTGTTTGAACCAACAGAAGGAATGTTTGGTGTTCGCACGGTGCATGCATTCCCATGAACATTCACTCGAACGTCGAGAAATGATTGCGAGTCGTCTGGGAACTCAGAAACGTGTACATAGCGGGCTGCTTGAGTGCGGCAGCCGCGTGGCGCTCGTTAACACTCCTTGTGCTCAAATTTCGCGTATGAACGCGCTGTGGCGGCCTCTCCGCCAGGCGCTGCACGCGCCGCGCGCGCTGGCTCTGCGAAGCGCGTCTAGTGTGTGTGTTTCCTCCTCCACATGCCGGCGCGCATCGAGACTCACTCACGGGTCGCGTGAACACGGTTCTAGTTCCGCTCCGAGCCTATTCACCCCAGGTCACCCTTTCCCCTGAATCTCCGACCTACACTTCACCGTCAGTGCAGCAACATGTCAGCCTCGAAGATCGTGCCACACGATGAGAACAGATTGCCGACGACCCTCAAGGTGTGTGTCTGCCTGATATGGGTGTGCAAGGACTGAGCGCGATCTGGGATACTGTAGCCGTTGCACTACGATCTAGTAGTGGCGACGGATTTGGAGAAGCGCGTCTTCAACGGCATCGTGGCTGTCGAGTACGTCTCGTAAAGTCTTGTACGTAGGCTCGCGTGGACTGACGTGATTTGTGCAGCCTGCAGGTTAACGAAGACACCTCCGACGTCGTGCTCAATGTCAAAGATCTCGACGTCGGCCCCGCGACACTCTTGTATGGTGACAAGACACTCACTCAGGCGTCAAGCAATCTCGATGCGGCCAAGAGCAGGCTCAGCATCTCGTTCTCAGAGACACTCAAGAAAGGCGATAAGGTCAGGCTGCGGTTACCATACGCCGCCAAACTCACGGACCAGATGATCGGTGCGTTTTCCAAAGATCGAGAGCGAACGACAAGAGATTGAGCTTGTGACCAGGTTATTACTTCTCGACGTACGAGCATGAGGGTCAGAAGAAGTGAGTAAGGTTGGCGGCGACGGTTCCTTGACGCTAAGCCTGCCGCAGGATCATTGCTCTCACTCAGTTCGAGGTACGTTTTCTCCTCTTCCATTTATTAAACGCTCTCTCACTGTTCTCTCCAGCCTGTTGAGGCTCGTCGTGCATTCCCGTGCTGGGACGAGCCCGCTCTCAAGGCCACTTTCAGCGTGACCATGATCTCGCAGCCAGACACTGTCAACCTGAGCAACATGCCCGCTTCCGCCGAGTCCCTCTACGTTCCCACGTTCACGAGCACTCACACCGACGTTATCAAGGAGCTCAAGCTGGACGAAGGACGCTGGAAGATTACGACCTTTGAGCCGACGCCGCTCATGAGCTCGTACCTCTTGGCGTACGCGAACGGCCATTTCAAGTACCTTGAGTCGTCTTATACGAGTCCTCTGTCGGGCAAGACGCGGCCGCTGAGGGCATATGGCACTGCGGATTGTGTTGACAAGTTGGCGTTCGCGTTGGAGGTCAAGGCCAAGGCGTTGCCGATTTACGAGAAGGTCTTCGACATTGAGTACCCCCTGCCCAAGCTTGACACGCTGGTGGCGAACCAATTCGATGCGGGTAAGATGGCTTTCATAGTGTGTGGATGAGAGTGTCTGCTGACTCTTTGGGTCATAGGTGCGATGGAGAACTGGGGCTTGATCACGGGCCGCACGTCCATCTACCTGTGAGTTGTGCGAGAGCTAGAGCAACGATAGACGCTGAAACAGTAATACACACAGGTACGATCCGGAGAAAAGCGACCTGCAGTCCAAGAAGCGTGTCGTTGAGGTTCAGAGCCACGAATGCGCACACATGTGGTTCGGAAATGTCGTTTCGCCGACATGGTGGCAGTACCTGTATCTTAACGAAGGTGCGTACTTCGAACCTACCTTTAAGCGGAGTTCTTATGAGTTGGTGCAGGCTTTGCGTCGCTGGTGAGCGGACTTGGTCGCTCAAAGCTTCACATCACTTACTTTTGGCAGATGGGCGAGGTTATCATTCTCGACAAGTATGTTGATATAATTACACTGTTAGGTCACCCTCTGACTCACTATTTACAGGCTGTATCCCGAGTGGAAGGCCAAGTAAGCAAGCAGCTTGTTCGCAGCGCTCGACATTGACTTGGAGCTAGCTCCGGTTTCATCAATGCCCATCTTAACCGTGCACTCGAACTGGACGCGAAGCGCTCTTCCCATCCCATTGAGGTTCCTATTGCTGAGGCGGAAACTATCAATCAAGTGCGTATAAGAAACATATGAGGAACATGCAGTTGACGAACTTGATACAGATTTTCGATGCTTTGTCGTATTCCAAGGCAGCTTCAAGTGAGTCACTTGCGTTGTAGGCCGTTCACAGCGGCTGATCATTGCATGCGTCAGTTCTGCGCATGCTGGTTTCGGTTGTCGGCGAGGAGAAGTTCCTCAAGGGTGTCAGCACGTACCTCAAGCGGAATCTCTACGGCAACACCGAGACGAAGGATCTGTGGGACGGTATTCAGGAAGAAACTGGTATGCTCAAATAACCGCCTACATATCTTAATTCCTATAAGTAACCTCGCAGGCTTTGACGTTCCCGCGCTCATGGACAACTGGGTGCTCAAGATCGGCTACCCGGTCCTCACGGTTGCCGAGACACCTAATGGTATCACTGTTCGCCAGGACCGGTTCCTTGACACCGGCGATGCGAAAGAAAACGAGAATGAGACGATCTGGCACGTGCCACTGCAGCTTCGCAGCACGGACGCGGCTGGCAAGTCGACTGTGGACAGCACACTCATCCTGCGCGAGCGCGAGGCGCAGTTTGCGCTCGACACGAAGGGCACCTGGAAACTCAACGCCAACACGAACGGACCTTGTGAGTTCGGCGTATGAGTCGCCGCTGAACTTCGCGCTGACCTATGTGGACATAGATCGTGTCAGCTACTCTCCCGAGCGATGGGTCAAGATTGCACAGGAGCTGGCTCGGCAAGGCACGAGCTTTACCACGGAAGACCGGATGGGTCTTGTCAGCGACGTATTCTCGCTCGCTCAGGCAGGCTACACGAAGACGAGCAGCGCGCTCGAGCTGCTCTCAGGCCTGAAGAACGAGACCGAATGTACGTTGTGCACGTTGGTCCGTTTTTGCGTGACGTTGGCTCACATCAATGCAGATCTTGTGTGGCAATCCGCCGCTGGCTCGCTTGGTTCGCTTCTGCAGGTCTGGTGGGATCAGCCAGAGTACGACCAGATCAACGCATTCCGTGCGGTACGTAAGCGACGTTACATCTCCTACGGCTCTCTCATACTTCCGCTGCCCAGTCGCTGTATAAGCCGGTCGTCGACCGGCTTGGCCTGGAATTCAAGGCTGGCGAGGACATCGACACTACGCAGCTGCGCACCCATGCCATTTCTCAGTCTGCGTTCTCTCGTAACCCAGAGTCAGTGTCGTTATGATGGTGACATGAACTACCTCATTCTGACGTCTCTATGCGGCAGGGTGCTCGCGCATCTCAAGGCGCTCTATACCAAGTTCGTCGAGACGAACGACGAGTCAGTTATCCCTGCAGACATCATGCGCACGACTCTCATCACGGTACGCTACATGACAAAAACTAAATCTGGGGCTGAAGTTGGATCTTTTGGCAGGCAATCCGCGAAGGCGGAGAGGCGGAGTTCAACCATGTTAAGAGCTTGTGCCTCTCACCAGGCTCAACGCCGACCGTCAAGCTTGGCTCCATGTTCGTCCCAGCCTTCCCTCGTACTCTTTCTAAATTAACCAACATGGCCTGCTAAATCTACAGTGCAGCATTGTGCAATGCTACCGACAAGCCGCAGATCGACGGTGCTTTCAAGTTCCTGCAGTCTGACGCCGAGTCCCAAGACTGGCCCTACTTCTTCATCGCGCTGTCCGGGAACCGTCAGAGCCGACGTGCGCTCGCCGACTTCTTGTTTGAGAACTACGAGACTTTGCGCACTAAGTTTGATGGCACGTCGATCTGGGGCAACCTTGTCAAGGTAAGAGACTGGATGTCCGACGGAGATGAGCATAATTAACCACGGTGAAAACAGTACGCGTTCATCAACCTCACGACGCTCGAGGACATCAAGAGAATCGACAAGTTCTTCGAAACTAAGGACTGCACGAAGTTTGATCTGTCGCTCAAGCAGAGCCTCGACAGCATCCGTGCGAGTGCGGCATGGTTGGAGCGTTCCAAGGCGGATGTCGCAGAGTGGCTTCAGAAGCGCTCCAAGGCGTAAAAGCAAATCTGACTCGGCCACACAAAAAGAGTAGTCACATTGAATTGATATGTTCGTTGGTACAAAGTACAGCTTAAGGTGTCCAAGTGTGTCCGAGTAGTTCACGTTTATTCGAAGAAGCCCACGCGATCCCAGTGTCCGCGTTCTTCCCCCTCGCGTACCGCACCAAGTCTCTTCAGCGACAGCCCCGCCACCCTCACGAACAGCGAGCCATCCAGCTCTTCCGCGCCTTCCAGCTCCGTTCCACCCCAATGGCCCTTGGGCCGGTCACCGTAAAGCGAGGCGTAGTGTGCCAGAGCCCGCTCGGTCTTGACCAGATGTTCGTCTGGATGAGAGACTGTGCTCTGCAGGAGAGCCAGCCACGGGTTTTGCGTGACATGATCTTTATCGAGACACTCCGCGCTTGGCTTTGGTGCATCAAGCGGCGGGAGTGGGGTGGTAGAGACGTTCTCGTAGAATGCTTTGATCTGGAATGATGGGCGACCGCGAGAAACCCAGACGGCAAACGTTACGGCCGCATACGCACGCAGCAATGCGCTCTGGCTAGTCTTGTCGAGCTGTGCGATGATTGACGGAATGAACAGCGACGACGTGACCAGGTGCATGAGGAAGAAGTCGGCGAGGAAGCCGCGAGATGTGTTCCAGCCTCCAACTCCGTAGGTGAGTGCTGCGAGCCACGACAACTCTTCGATACGGGACGAGAGTTTGTCTGGAGTGGAAATGTCACAATCCCATTGCTTGGCGTAGTCGTAGAGAAGATTGCCCTGATTCTTGAGCGTGTCAACGAGTTTGTCGTCGCCGTCAGCGTCAACGACGACACCCGGTGCAAATCGTGAATCCTTCAGGAGTCGTGCAAGGATAGTAAACGAGTGAACACTGGTGTTCGAAGGCGGCGACGAGATCCAGAGTGTCTGTGCCAGACGAGAGATTGTCGTATCAGTGGTAGGCGGAGCGAAGAACTCAGGTGGCAACAACGACTCCGCATTAGGTTGATGCACTGCAGTCCATGCGAGACCTTCGACTGCCATTCCAGGCACGCCAAACTCGGCCCCATGACCGTAATGGATGAGGGGGTGAACAAGTCCCGCGAAGAAGCGGTCCAACATCCGAGGTGCCTTCGAGGCGTCTGTCTCAGGTCCCCAGTTCGCGTCCGTGTGGAATACGTATTTGCTCAGTGCAGATGCGGCGCCATGCTTTAGGACATGTTCCGCAAAGAAATCAATATACGCGGCGTAGTATCTGAGGCTGTTAGTCAGCTAATACACGTATGTCAAATCAAGTCTCGCGCACTTGTCGTCCCCAAGATGTTGCTTCCAGTTTGACTCGTCAATCCGTCCCTGTAGCGCTGTTGGTCGTGGGTCATGAAAGGCGAGACAGAGCATAACTTACAGGAGATGGGAATGCAGGACGCTGGTAGCTCGTGTGCTCATTGTACGCTGCATGTATAAGGGTTGGGGTCGCACCCAACTTATACGCCGCGAATAAGTGATGAGCAAGATGGTTGTGATACCGCTTTTCGTTGAAGAAGCAGTGAAAGTTGATGTGGTTCTCTTTGAGACATGATGCTAGGGCGTGTGCAGCAGCGTCCGAAGTTCCTGGCACAGCAGTTGGACTGAGTTCGGACGGTGGCTTTGCGACGTGCGCCGGAAAGAGTGCATCGAGACGGTCAAACGATGCGAGGATGGGCATGGTGTGAGATGAAGGTCCGAAGTCAGGGCCGAGGCGTGAGGTCACCTGGTGCCGCCGCTTTATGGAGGCTCGGGGCAATTGCGTCGAGCTTGACCAGCGCAATGACGCGCTGCTTCGCGGAGCGGCGACCCGGGCAGGCCTCGATCCCCACTGGTTCGCAGGGAACGACACCCAATTGCGCCACATGCAAATACGCACAGAATCGACGCGCACTGCTCAAACCAAGGTGCTTAGTGGGACAGGCAATCCGAGTCTCTGATCAGAGCGGAGTCCCGTGCAAACTTCTTCTTCTCGTAAGCAGCTTGACTGCACGCTTAGATGGCTCGACTGCGAGCGAGACGCATTCGACTGCCAGTGATCTGGCGGCTGCTCTGCTTGCTGGGCATTGATCACTATCGCGCGCGCGCGAGTGACCACGTCCGCAGGAGACGCCGCAGACCTGGAGCGCGTTGCCGTCGTCCGTCTTGAATAGGCCTGCCGCGGGCTATCGGCCAGAACGCACTCGACTGCCAGTTATCTGGCGGCTGTTCTGCCTGCTGGGCGGGGATCATTATCGCGCGTGCGCGAGTGAACGCCGTCCTCAGGAGACGCCGCAGACCTGGAGCGCGTTGCCGATGCTGGTCTTCAGTAGACCTACTGTGCGTTCGCAGCGCGAACGCACGCATTTGCCAGCTGTCCAGCGTGGTCTGCCTGTTGACTTGTACCTTACGCATCGGAGATGCTGGTCACGTCTTCAGAGTACCGTCGCCGACCTGGAGTGCGTGTCTTGTCTCAGCACAGGACACTTGATACGCAGTGTCTTCATGCTTGGACCCGGCATTGCATACGCATGTTAGTCGCTGCGCATTGTTGGCCGTGTCTGCTGCGTTGCTATCGTACCCGCCACATCCTTGCGAGCGTCGTCGCCGGTGGATTTGTAGTGCGCGCACCGGCGCCCGAATCGTGTCTCACATCTTGTCTTGATGGACCGCCTGCAATGTTGACACTTTGATCGGCTTGTCCAACGGGGTGATGATCCGCATGCCTCGTTCCGGTCTCTTGTCCGGGCGTTGCAGTGACGCAACATCGTTGCGCCGTGTCCCAGGATGAGACATAGTCTGCCGGGTGGTGTGAAGTGGTAGTGTGAAGCGGGTTTGCAACACTCTTGTCGTTATCCCACCATGCCCACTCGTCGAACCGAAGCTGACTTGCCGCGCATCGAGGTCATACCGGGCTCGCGCGAGTCTTCTGAAGATTCTGTCGAACTCGACGAGGATGAACTGCGTGGCTCCCAGAGCCAACTTGACGAGGCTTCTGTGGACCCTGGTTCGCAATCGCTTGCGGATGGCCCGGAGGCCTCTCCTCAGGATGCACCTCAGCATCCTCATTCGCCTGAAGCGTCACCCAAGAAACGCGGCAGACCCTCTACCTCAAAGCATCAGGCTGTGCCCTCCGTCTCCCTGGGAGCGCCAACCAGCGAGGGCTTTGCCACACTGGTGTTGAAGGACTCCGCCCGCGGAGTTGCGAGGGTGTACTCAGAAGCAATCAACAGCATTGCCACTCGTTCTGACGAGGTGGCTGCGACCGTTACCGCCCACGGCGTTCGCCTAGCTGGCGTTGTGCAGACTCCGGCCGAGACTCAGAACGCTCTGTCTGAGCTTCGTGCTGGCCTGGCCTCACTGCACAAGGAATTGCAGAATGAGCGCCGCAGGGCGTCGGAGTCGGAGTCGGCAACATCTCTTGCCTCATCTCTACCAGACGAATCGCACTCCAAGCTGCAGAAGCAGCACGCCTACCTTCATAAGCTGGGCGATGCATTCAACGCCCTCACCCGTAGAGTTGCCAATGCAGAAGAAGAGCAGCAGAACCTGGCTGCTCGCTGCGGAGGCTTCGACGCGCGTCTCAAGAGTTTGGAGGCTGCACAAGATGCATTGCCTAACTTGGACGTACATCGCGGGGCTTCGTCGTCGTCATCGTTCCGGAAGCGTTCTCTCTCGCCGTCCGCGGAACCGGGTCCGTCGGACCGCATGAAGCGGCCAAAGCAAGGCGCTGGCTCGACTATGCCTGCCCTCTCGTTTGGCCCGTGGGCGGGGTGGATAGGAAGTACTGCCCAGAGTGCCATCGGGATGGCCTTGCGACTCCTCGTCGCTCTCCCAGACATGAGCACTATCGCGTCGCCAGTTGCGGCGGAAATCGCTGCTAACAAGGCCTTCGTGTACCTCTACTGGGACGACGAGCGGTCGCGTA
>Ga0247815_10000577_pt1 | contig 28550 bp, 18 predicted proteins | sample UWRJL194509B1_FD_181014 | JGI IMG/M metagenome (GOLD analysis project Ga0247815, IMG submission 181014) | Plant litter microbial communities from Arlington Agricultural Research Station in Wisconsin, United States - UWRJ-L194-509B-1 | ecosystem: Environmental > Terrestrial > Plant litter >...
GAGAGGCCATTTGCGAAGCGATGAGCGAAGAAATGCGTCACGATGAATCCATATATTTAATGGGCGAAGAAGTTGCAGAATACAACGGAGCATACAAAGCTTCAAAAGGAATGCTTGCTGAGTTTGGCGAAAAAAGAGTAATCGATACTCCAATTGCTGAGCTTGGTTTTACAGGAATTGCAGTAGGATCAGCTATGAACGGTTGTCGTCCTATTGTGGAGTACATGACTTTCAACTTCTGTTTAGTAGGTATTGATCAAATTATAAATAACGCTGCTAAAATGCGTCAAATGACAGGAGGACAATTTAATGTGCCTATCGTTTTTCGCGGACCAACTGCTTCTGCAGGTCAATTAGGAGCTACTCACTCACAAGCTTTAGAAAACTGGTTTGCAAATACTCCGGGTCTTAAAGTTGTTGTGCCTTCAACTCCTTACGATGCAAAAGGACTTTTAAAATCTGCAATTCGCGATAACGATCCTGTAATTTTTATGGAATCTGAGCAAATGTATGGTGACAAAGGTGAAGTGCCGGACGGAGAATACACAATTCCGTTAGGAGTTGCTGATATCAAACGTGAAGGAACAGATGTTACTATCGTTTCTTTTGGTAAAATCATCAAAGAAGCTTTTATTGCAGCCGATGAATTAGCTAAAGAAGGTATTTCTTGTGAAATTATCGATTTAAGAACAGTTCGTCCTATGGACAAAGACGCAATCTTAAAATCAGTTAAAAAAACAAACCGTTTAGTAATTTTAGAAGAAGCATGGCCATTTGCAAGTATTTCATCTGAAATCACTTATATCGTTCAGGAACAAGCTTTCGATTTTCTTGATGCGCCAATTCAACGTATTACAACTGCAGATACTCCTGCGCCTTATTCGCCAGTATTGTTAAAAGACTGGTTGCCAAATGCTGGTGATGTAGTAAAAGCAGTTAAAAAAGTGTTATACAAATAATACACATTTAAAATACTCACAAAACTTCATCATTCATAGTTAATTGATGAAGTTTTTTTTTTGCTCAGATAAATGAAAAAAATAATTTTACTCAGCCTATTTTTTGTATTCGCATTTGCGGCTATTGCTACTGCACAAACTAAAGTGAGTGGAATTGTTTTGGACAAATCGAATCAGCCTGTTCCGTTTGCCAATGTTGTTTTTAAAGGATCAAATACAGGAATAGTATCTAATGAAGACGGTCGTTTTTATCTGGAATCGCCAACAACTTATACCGCTTTATTGGTAAGTTCTGCGGGATTTTCAGATAGGGAAGTTCCTTTAGAGAAAGCTGTAAATTATGATTTTAAAATAGTCTTAAGCGAAGCTGAGGCATTGAATGAAGTGGTAATTTTTACGGGAAAAACCTCTAAAAAGAATAATCCGGCATTAGACATATTGAGAAAAATTTGGGAACGAAAACGTAAAAACGGTTTGTACCAATTCAATCAATATCAAATGCAGAAGTACGAGAAGGTTGAGTTTGATATGAACACAATCGATAGTGCTTTTATGAAAAACAAACTCTTTAAAGGGATGGAGTTTGTGTTTAAGCATGTTGACACCTCTGATGTTACGGGTAAAACCTATCTTCCAATTTTTATCAACGAATCTGTTTATGATGTTTACGGTGATAATAAATTAAAGAAAGTAAAAGAGAACATTACCGGAAATAAAATGTCTGGTTTCAACGGAAATCAGCAGATTCTTTCCTTCGTAAAAGATCTTTATTCAGATTATAATATTTACGATAATCACCTTAAGTTTTTTGATAAAAGTTTTACAAGTCCGCTTTCAAGAACCGGAATTGACGTTTACAATTATGTCCTAAAAGACAGTGCTTTTATTGATAAAAAATGGTGTTATAATATTGTTTTTTATCCAAGACGTAAAAACGAATTAACCTTCAAAGGGGATTTTTGGGTAAACGATACCACTTTTGCTATCAAAAAAATTAATATGGGCGTTACTAAAAGTGCCAATATTAACTGGGTAAAAGATATTTATATCGAACAGGAATTTGAAGTAGAAAATGATTCAACTTTTTTGTTGACCAGGGATTATATGATGTCGGATTTTGCTTTAAATAAAAAAGAAAAATCAAAAGGAGTTTACGGAAAACGAACGACTCTTTATCGCAATCATAAATTTAATATTCCAAAGCCGGAAAAGTTTTATAAAGAAGAAGTCAATTTTATTGATAACGCTGTTTATGACCGACCGCCTGAATTCTGGGAGGAAAATCGTTTTGAGAAATTAAATAAAGACGAAGCTGGTATTTACAAAATGCTGGACACCCTGCAAACCGTTAAGCGATTTAAGCAATTATATAGCCTTGTCTCGATTTTAGGAAGCGGTTACGTCGAATTTAAAAACTTCGATTTCGGGCCAATATTCTCGACATTTGGTTATAATGAGGTCGAAGGTTTAAGGATTAGAGCAGGAGGAAGAACCTATTTTGGACCAAATGATTCATGGCGTATACAAGCGTATACGGCTTACGGATTTGATGATAATAAATTCAAATACGGAGTTTCAGGAAAATGGATGGTCGACAAGAAAAAACGAGTTATTATTTCCGGAGGAAACAGGCGGGACATTGAGCAAATTGGTGCCAGTTTAACTACAACAAATGATATTTTAGGCCGAAGTTTTGCTTCATCGGCCTTATTTACAACAGGAAGTAACGGAAAATTAACCAACATTAACCTAAGCAACGTTTCGGTTGAAATGGAGCCTTTGAAAAACTTTGTTGTTCAGGCAGGTGTTTCATACAGGACATTAGAATCTGCTTCACCAACATTTAGTCTGGATTATTATACAACATTGCCAACGACTGCAAATCCTGCAGGAGTCATACAAAGTGCAGTAAAACAGTTTGAAGCCAATGTTCAGTTTGAGTTTATGCCCAATCGTAAAACTATTGGTTTTGGTGTAGAGCGTAGCCTTGTAGACAGTCCGTTTAGTCATTTCTTTGTTAACTTTAGTTACGGACTAAAAGGAGTTATGCAAAGTGATTTTGCTTACGAGAAAATACAGTTGTTTTACAAACAGCCTATTATAATTGGACCATTAGGAAGATCAAACATCATCCTTGAAACCGGAAAAACCTTTGGTACAATTCCGTTAGGATTAATGAGTGTAATTCCGGGTAACCAGACTTATTTTACCATCGAAAACACGTTTAGTAACTTAAATTTCTACGAATTTATTACCGATCAATATACAACTCTGCAATGGAATCATGATTTTGGAGGAAGATTATTCGCCAGAATTCCATTTATGAGAAAACTCAACTGGAGAGAATTCGTTGGAGTAAAAGGAGTTTACGGAACCATCTCAGATGCAAACAGAGCAATCAATGCATCGGCGCAACCCTATAATGCACCAGAAAATGTATATTGGGAGTACAACGCAGGAATCGGGAATATCTTCAAAGTATTCCGTATCGATTTCTCGTGGAGAGGTAGTTACCTAAATACGCCGGATGCCAATAAATTTGCAGTAAAAGGATCGTTCGGATTCTATTTTTAAGATAAAATAAATTGCCACAAAGACGCCAAGTCGCTAAGTTTAATTTCTAGCAACTTGGCGTTTTTTATTGATTAAAATTATTTCACGCAGATTTTGCAGATTTAGGCAGATCAATAAAATAGATTGAAAAATAAATCTGCTCTATCTGCAAAATCTGCGTGAAAAAAAACTTTACGACTTTGTGAGATTCTTTTTTATTTAATTTTGAATAGACTTAAAATCAAGCCATGCAAGAAGCCATCGATTTTCTATCAGCCAAAAATCCAATTTTTCTTGAAATCATAGAAAAATACGGATTACCACCAATCCCGAAACGCCCGCAAGGTTTCGAAACTTTGGTATTATTGATTCTCGAGCAACAAGTCTCTATAGATTCGGCGAAAGCCACCTTCTTAAAAATAAAAGCCTACACCACTTGCAATCCCGAAACAATGTCTGTTTTGTCAGATGAAGAATTTCGCACTTTAGGTGTAAGCCGTCAAAAAACAAAATACATTAAGATATTAGCGGATGCCGTTTTAAACAAACAATTAGATATCGAAAGTTTAGCCTTAAAATCTGCAAAAGAAGTTCGGGAAGAACTCATTAAGCTAAAAGGAATAGGAAATTGGACTATCGATATTTACTTAATGTTTTGTCTTCAGGAACCCGATTTGATTCCGTTAGGTGATATTGCAGTTGTCAATACAATCAAAGAATTACTTGATATTCATGACAAAAATGAAATGGAAGTTCATGCTCAACAATGGAGTCCGTACCGATCTTATGCAACATATTTGCTGTGGCATTATTACTTAAATAAGAGAAACAGGAAAATTACATATTAACTGTCTGTTATTTAAAAGAAAAGTAGGCATATTAATGAAGTTTTTTATTGTAAAAAAGGATTGTTTAGTTACTTTTGCAATCGAAATTATAGAAATAATAAAAAACGAAAATGACCGCAGACAAATTAACAACTTTCGATGTATTAATCGAAATACCACGTGGAAGTAGAAATAAATACGAGTACGATTTTGAAATCAAAAGAATGCGTTTCGACAGAATGTTATTCTCTTCGATGATGTACCCGGCAGATTACGGATTTATTCCTGAAACTTTAGCACTTGACGGAGATCCTCTTGATGTATTAGTTTTAATAAACGAGCCAACTTTTCCTGGATGTGTTATAGAAGTAAAGCCAATTGGAGTTTTCCATATGGCAGATGATAAAGGACCAGACGAAAAAATCATTTGTGTACCGGTTTCAGATCCAATCTGGAATTCACTAAATGACCTTTCAGATATTAACGGTCACTTATTGAAAGAAATCGAACACTTCTTCCAGGTTTACAAAGATCTTGAAAACAAACAAGTAGATGTTGAAGGTTGGGGAGATGTAAACGAAGCATTTGCAATTATTGCTGAGTGTACAAAGCGTTTTGATGATATTGAAAATAAACCAGAGGGATTATTTAGTATTAAATAATTTTTACCCTATTCTATTATAAAAAAAGCAATACGGCCGTCAGGAGTATTGCTTTTTTGTTTAAATTCGTTTTACATAGTATATTGAATATTAACCAATAACCATTATAATATTATGAACGAATTTATGATTTACTTGCCAATTGTTATGGCAATTGTAGGATTAGTCTTCATGGCGATAAAAAGGACTTGGGTCCTAAAACAAGATGCTGGCGATGGCAAGATGAAAGAGATCTCAGATTACATCTACGAAGGCGCATTAGCATTTTTAAAAGCAGAATATCGATTACTGACTTTTTTTGTAATTGGTGCCAGTATCGTTTTAGCCGGAATTTCTTTTATTGTTCCTACTACACATATATTAATAGTAGTGGCGTTTATTTTTGGAGCATTTTTCTCGGCCCTGGCTGGAAATATGGGAATGAAAATAGCCACTAAAACAAATGTTAGAACCACTCAGGCTGCCCGCACAAGTTTGCCGCAAGCCTTAAAAGTTTCTTTTGGCGGCGGTACCGTAATGGGACTTGGAGTTGCAGGTTTAGCTGTTTTAGGTCTAACAGGATTTTTTATTGTTTTCTTTCAAATATTTATGAATGGCGTTTGGACTTCATCTGAAGATATGACTAAGGTTTTAGAAACTTTAGCAGGATTTTCATTGGGTGCTGAGTCAATTGCTTTGTTTGCCAGGGTTGGTGGCGGAATCTACACAAAAGCTGCCGATGTTGGAGCAGATTTAGTAGGTAAAGTAGAAGCCGGAATTCCGGAAGATGATCCTCGTAATCCTGCTACAATTGCAGATAACGTGGGAGATAACGTTGGAGACGTTGCAGGTATGGGAGCCGATTTATTTGGTTCGTATGTAGCAACAGTTTTGGCGGCTATGGTTTTAGGAAATTACGTGATCAAAGATATGGGTGGAAACATTCAGGATATTTTTGGCGGAATTGGACCAATTTTATTGCCAATGGCCATTGCCGGTTTCGGAATCTTATTTTCTATTATAGGAACTACATTAGTAAAAATATCCGATGATAATGCCAAAGAAGCACAAGTACAAAAAGCATTAAATATAGGAAACTGGGTTTCTATTGTTTTAACTGCAATTGCTTGTTTCTTTTTAGTAAAATACATGTTGCCGGAAACTATGCAAATGAGCTTTTTTGGCGAAGGTTCTAAAGACATCTCATCAATGCGTGTTTTTTATGCCACTTTAGTCGGTTTAGTAGTGGGTGGAGCTATTTCATCTGTTACAGAATATTATACAGGATTAGGTACAAAACCGGTTATGGCAATTGTACAAAAATCATCTACAGGTGCAGGAACAAACGTTATTGCAGGATTGGCAACGGGAATGATTTCTACTTTTCCAACTGTAATTTTGTTCGCAGCAGCAATTTGGATTTCGTATGCCTTAGCAGGTTTTTACGGAGTAGCTTTAGCAGCTTCAGCCATGATGGCAACTACTGCTATGCAATTGGCAATTGATGCCTTTGGGCCAATATCTGACAACGCAGGAGGAATTGCCGAAATGAGCGAATTACCAAAAGAAGTGCGTACAAGAACCGACATTTTAGATTCAGTAGGAAATACAACTGCAGCAACCGGAAAAGGATTTGCAATTGCATCTGCGGCCTTAACATCATTGGCTCTATTTGCAGCGTATGTAACGTTTACAGGAATAGACGGAATCAATATCTTTAAAGCACCTGTTTTAGCCATGTTATTTGTGGGTGGAATGATTCCGGTAGTATTCTCAGCTTTAGCTATGAACTCTGTTGGAAAAGCCGCTATGGATATGGTGTATGAAGTTCGTCGTCAGTTTAAGGAGATTCCAGGAATTATGGAAGGAACCGGAAAACCGGAATACGGAAAATGTGTAGAGATTTCTACAAAAGCCGCTTTACGCGAAATGATGTTACCTGGAATTCTTACGATTGGTTTTCCAATTGCAATTGTACTTTTAGGGAAATTAGTTTATGCAGACAACAATCAGTTAATTGCTGAAATGTTAGGAGGATATATGGCAGGAGTTACCGTTTCTGGTGTGCTTTGGGCAGTTTTTCAAAACAATGCCGGAGGTGCCTGGGACAATGCAAAAAAATCTTTTGAAGCAGGAGTTTTAATCAACGGAGAGATGACTTACAAAGGTTCTGATGCACATAAAGCAGCTGTAACCGGAGATACGGTAGGAGATCCGTTTAAGGATACTTCAGGGCCATCAATGAACATCCTGATCAAATTAACTTGCCTTATTGGATTGGTAATTGCGCCTATTTTAGGTGAAGGACATGCTACAGCTGGTTTGGCTGAAAAAGGTTCTTGTTGTGCTAAAACTGAAATGCATGCAGGAGGAGTTTCTAAATGTGGAGATTTATCTGGCATGACCAAAGAAGAATGTATTAAAATGTGTAAAGAAAAAGGATGCACGGCTGAAGAAACAGCAAAATGCCTGGCGCATTACGATGCAAACGGAAAATATGCATACCAAAAAACAGATTGTTTTGATACTAGTAAATACAGTAAAAACAGACTTGAGGTAAATTTGTCTACGGTTAATGGGGTTACAACCGGAACCGTAACAAAAACAGAAAATGGCAAAACAACTACCGAAGTTTATGAAGGAACAGAAGCTGAAGTAAAAGCAAAAATCGAAGCTGCGAAGTAAAAGATAATATCCGTCTTTTTGTCATCCTGAGGAACGAAGGATCACACTAGTTAATCGACAAAGATTGGCGATTTTGAATGCGGAGTTTCTTGCGAAGATCCCTCGTTCCTCGGGATGACAAGATTGCGGTTATATTTATAATAAAAAATGCCTCTAAAAATTTTAGAGGCATTTTTTATATATTAATCAGTGTAATCTGTGTTTCTAAAACAACCCATTCAATTCAGCATCAATTCTATTAATGATGTTTCCTAAGTCTTCCGGATTATCAACGAAATTAATATTATCAACATCAATAATTAATAATTTTCCTTTAGTATACGTTTGTACCCAGGCTTCGTATCTTTCGTTTAATCGGCTTAAATAATCAATAGAAATAGAGTTTTCGTAATCACGTCCACGTTTGTGAATTTGCCCTACTAAATTAGGAATAGAGCTTCTTAGGTAAATTAATAAATCAGGCGCTTTTACCAATCCTTCCATTAATTCAAAAAGTGAAGTATAGTTTTCGAAATCGCGGCTCGTCATTAATCCCATCGAATATAAGTTGGGAGCAAAGATATAGGCATCTTCATAAATCGTTCTGTCCTGAATGATTTTCTTTCCGCTTTCGCGAATTTGCAATACCTGACGGAAACGGCTGTTAAGGAAATAAATCTGCAAATTAAATGACCAGCGCTCCATTTGATGGTAAAAATCATCTAAATACGGATTATCAACTACATCTTCGTAATGAGGTTCCCATTTGAAATGTTTGGCCAATAATTTAGTTAAAGTTGTTTTTCCTGCTCCTATATTTCCTGCTATTGCTATGTGCATTACGGTGTTACGATTTTATAATTTATTATTTCTTTAGCTGTAAAAATAGATAAAATTTGGTCTTTGTAGCAGAATTTGTCAAACGATTTTTCTAAAATTTCAATTTCAGAAAATGCATTTGAATTTGTACTTGTAATGTCTTTAAAATACAACAAATTAGCTTTGCTAAAAAGATATTGATGATTATTGATTATTTCGATGGCATCAAAATCAGACACTTTTCCTAACGAAGTTGTTTTCCCGAAAATATCACAGGAAAACCAATTGTTTTTTTTATCAATCCAATAAAAGGTATTGAAGTCGGTTTGATAATATTTTATGGTTTCTATTAATGGAGTAGAAACGGTTTTGTATTCATTTTTTAAATAATCAAAAAGACTAATTTGCTGGTTTAAGGCATTATAAATCCAAAGCTGATTTTGTGTAGACATTCCGATTGCCGAAACAACAATCGGTGTATTGTTGAGAGAAAAATTAATCTCTGTAACCTTATTGAGCTGATTGTCTAATAATACAACGGTATTAAAATCTTCATAGAATAAAACAATTTTAAGCGGATTTTGTAAATCGACTTTGGTAATTTTTCCTAATGAAACATTCTTGTATTCAAATATTTCTTTGCCTTTAATTTTACTAAAAACATTATTTTTTATCTGATAAGAATATCCAAAAGAGTCGTAACCTGAAAAATCATCAGCATCAGTTGAGAGACGAGAAACAGAGGTTGCTTTTATTTTTTGGTTTTGCGAAAAAACAGCTGAAAAAGAGCAGGCAATAAAAAGAAAAAATAAAAAAATATGTGCCGTTTTGCTCATAATACTTGGTTTCTAAAGAGCCAAATTACAAAAAACTAAAGTAGAAATTACTTAAAGATAAAGATTTAGTTCCTTATTCCTATTATATCGTAATAGTCTAAGCAATAGTCGATTTTGTCTATACCTTCTCGCTATTGATATATTTAACTTTCGGAATTTTAAAATAAACGATACATTTGAGTGTAAGTTTTATCGGCTTTACTCAATTTTAAAGAAAACGAAATGAAAAAAGTAATTTATTATATGTCTTTGCTGTTTGTATTTACTCAAGTGCAGGCGCAAAAAGATTTTCAGGGAATGGCTGTTTATGAGTCAAAAACGCAAGTGCCAAAATTTGAAGGCATGCGCGGCAATCGTGATATCACGCCGGAAATGCAAAAGAGCATGGAAGAAAGAATGAAAAAAATGCTGGAAAAAACTTTTATCCTGAATTTTGACAAGTCGGCTTCTATTTATAAAGAAGAAGAAAAACTGGAAGCTCCGGGACAGCAAGGTGGTTTTCGGGTTATGGTGAGTTCTATGATGGGAGGCGGAGGCACTTTCTATAAAGATGTTAAAACAAAATCATATACGGTTGATAAAGAATTTATGGGCAAGGAATTTCTGGTTGTAGATTCGCTGCCAAAATTAAATTGGAAATTAGAGCAGGAAACCAAACAAATTGGCGGGTACAATTGCTACAAAGCGACTGTGGTAAAAGAACCAAGTAAAACCGATTTTAGAAACTTTAGACCTAAAAAAAACGATGATAAAAAAGAGGAAGCTAAAAAAACTTCCGGAGAGACTAAAACCAATTTTGAAGATAATTTTGAGTTGCCAAAAGAAATTGTTGTTACCGCCTGGTATACGCCTGAAATTCCTGTAAGTCAAGGTCCTGAAAATTATTGGGGACTTCCCGGTTTGATTTTAGAAATAAATGATGGAACAACTACAATTTTATGTTCAAAAATTGTTTTGAATGCTAAAGATAAAGCAGATATCAAGCCTTCTAAAAAAGGAAAAGTAGTTTCGCAGAAAGATTACGATGAAACGGTAGTTAAAAAAATGGAAGAATTTAGAGAAATGAATCGTGGTCGTTCAAGCGGACCGGCACAAACAATTGGAAGGTAGATCTTCTGCTTCAAAGTTTTATTTATTCTAATTTATTCATTCTATCAATGAACAAAACACTTTTTATATTCGCCTTTTTATTTACGTCTATTTGCTTTTCTCAAAGTGTTCGTTTTGAAGGATTTATTCAGGATGAGCAAAAAAATCCGTTAGAGATGGCCAATATTATGGCTGTAAATACTGCTACAAAAGCAATGGATTCTTACGGAATTACCAACGACAAAGGAAAATTTCAGCTTACATTAAAGCCCAATACTTCTTACTCCATTAAGGTGAGTTATCTGGGAATGAAATCGAAAGAAATTACTATTTCTACCCAAAGTGTCAACATCGCTCAGAACATTGTTATGGATGATGCCGGAATTGAACTTCAGGGTGTTGAAATTGTACGCGAAATGCCGGTTTCTATAAAAGGAGATACTATTGTATACAATGCTGATTCGTTTAAATCCGGAACCGAAAAAAAACTGGAAGATGTACTGAAAAAACTGCCTGGAGTTGAGGTAAATGCCGATGGAGAAATTGAAGTGGAAGGTAAAAAAGTAAGTAAGTTAATGGTTGAGGGAAAGGATTTTTTTGACGGAGATACTAAACTTGGCGTTAAAAATATTCCTGCTGATGCGATTGATAAAATTCAGGTTTTAAGAAATTACAATGAAGTAGGCGCTCTAAAAGGTTTAGGAAATGATCAGGATAATGTAGCGATGAATATTAAACTGAAAGAAGGTAAAAAGAACTTTTGGTTTGGAGATGTAACAGCCGGAACCGGAGTTGGCGAACTCGATAGCCGTTATATTATTAATCCGAAATTATTTTATTACAGCCCAAAGTACAGCATTAATGTAATTACCAATTTTAATAATATTGGCGAACTACCGCTTACAGCTCAGGATTATTTTAAGTTCACAGGAGGATTTAAAAATATGATGCAAAAGGGCGGAAGTAATTTTAATGTCTCATCAAACGACTTGGGAATTTCGATTTTAAGAAACAATCGCGCTAAAGAAATTGAAACGAAATTTGGAGCAACAAATTTTGCTTATTCCGTTACCAAAAAATGGAACATAAGTGGTTTCGGAATTTTATCGACTTCAAAAACAGATCTGGAAACGAAATCGCAAACGACGATTTTAGAATCTGGAGATGAGCAAAAAAGAGAAGAAGAAACACATCAAAAAAATAATTTAGGACTTTTTAAATTGAGTTCGACATATAAACCCAATGATAAATTTCAGTTTGATTATGATATTTTAACGAAATTATCCAAGCAGAATGAAGATACCGATTTGTTGCGTGAGTCTGTGGTGAATAAAGTTTCGACTTTGGAGACTATCCTTACGGGTAAAAAACAGGATCCAACATTTATTAAACAAGATTTGAGTTTGTATTATACACAAAGCGATAAAAATATTTTTGCTTTTGAAATGCAGCATTTGTATCAGGACGAAAACCCATTTTATAATGCCAATTTGCGTACACAACCTTTTGACTTAGCAGGTTATACTTCGGGGCAGGAAAGAAATGACCTGAATCAGAATCGATTTGTAAAAACAAATAAGTTAGATGCTAAACTGGATTACTATTATATGGTAACACCAAAAAGCAACATCAATATTACACTTGGAAATACATTCTCGTATCAGGATTTTAATTCCCATATTTTTCAAATGTTGGATAACGGAGACAGAAATGATTTAAACGATCCCGACAACAATAATAAGGTAAACTATAATTTTAATGATGTATTTCTTGGATTTCATTATAAAATTCTGGCAGGAAAATTTACTTTAACTCCGGGCGTTAGTGTGCATTCCTATAACATGAAAAACACGCAGCTGGGAACAGATTATTCTCAGAATTTCATAAAAGTACTGCCTGATTTTTTTGCTCTGTATCAAATCAAAAAAGCAGAAACGCTAACGTATAATTTCTCTCTGACCAATGATTTTACAGATATTAATCAATTAGCTGCTGGTTATGTTTTGTCTGATTACAGTAGTTTGTTCCGCGGAAATCGTTTGTTAGAAAATGCCACTTCGCAAGTTCATACGCTTCGTTATTTCAAGTACAATATGTTCAATTTCGAGAATATTTTTGCCAATGCAACTTATACTAAAAAAGTAGATGCAATTAAAACAGAAGCTGATTTTAATGGAATTAACCAATCGTCATCACCTTATAATTCAAATTTGGCAGATGAAACTTTTAGCGGAATGGGAAATTACGGGCGTTCGTTTTTAAAGAACTACAAAGCGTCTGTAAATGCGAGTTTCAATTGGTCTAAATTCAATAATATCCAGAATAATGAATTGGCCACTACAGAAAGTTTTGTGCAGAGCTACACGATAAAAGCTTCAACAAATTATAAAAACATGCCTAATATCGAGTTTGGTTATAATGCTTTGATTAACAAATATAGCGGTTCAACTTATTATACCGATAAACCTTTTGCAAGATTGGATTATTACTTCCTGAATAGTTTTTCGTTTGTTTCAGAATATGAGTTTTACCATTATTACAATGGCAATAAAACAGTCGATAACGAATATGATTTTTTAAGTGCGAGTTTAATTTATCAAAAAAAGGATAGCAAATGGGAGTACAAAATATCGGCTACCAACTTACTAAACACTAAATATCTTAATGATGACAGCTTCTCGCAGTTTTCTACAAGAGTTTCACAATATACTGTACAACCCCGTTATATTATGTTTTCGATGAAATACAATTTATAGTATTTTAATTACAATGCATTGTTTTTTTAATACTTTTTTTAAATAAGAAAGAAATATCTTTGTTTGAAATAGTAACAACTAAAATTGTAAGCATGCGTAATTTTATATGGAGTTTCTTAGCTTTCTTTTGTTTAATATCTGTTTCTTTTTCTCAAACAAAAAATATTGAAAAAGGATCTTATTTATCAACCAATAAAGGACAAAAAATCAAACTGAATTTATTAGACGATAATAAATACGAGTTGGTTTTTTATTCTGGTAATTATGAAGTCAAAGGCGATTCATTAGTATTTACTCCAAGTGCAAAAGCAGATAGTGGTTTTGACCTTGCTTTTAAAAATGATAAAAAAGCAAAAAAAGTAAAAATAAAGTTTGTTGACGCTGTTTATTATTACTCTTTTTACATTGGTACACAAAAAGGTTCGGGCGATGTCGAATATCACAGATTATCGGATATTAAAACCAGAGTAAATCCTGAAGAGGATAAAACTGATGTAGATTTTGAGATTGATAAAGCAGATTATTTGTATTTGGTTTATGAAGAATATGGAGGAAATAGTAAGGTTTCTAAATTTGCTTTGCCAAAAGATGTTTCAGAAGTTACCATTAAATATCAAGTGGATGTTGTAGGCGATTTAAAAATTGCCGGTTTTTTTGACCAGAAAACAAATGAGTTAATGATTTCTGAGCAATCAGGAAATAATCCTTTGGTATTTCGTAATGCAAAAGATGCTCAGCCTGAAACGGGTTCAAAAATAATTCCGTTAGAAAATAAAACAGTTGCAAATTGGACATATGCCGGGAAAGAACCTCTGGTAAGTGATGATTTTGGTGTTGCAGTAGATTCTACTGTTGTAGGAGTAGATTCATATCCTCCAACATTTGATTTTAAATTAAAAATCGAGAATAATCTTAAAAATGCGCTTTCATCAATTAAAGACAGTAAAACTAAATTTTTAGTAGTTGGCGTTGACAGTAAGAATGCTTCGGCAAAAACTGATTTTGATGCCTTTATTAAAGATCAGGAAACGCAAATTGCTTATAATATGTATGATGCGTACCATCCTGAATATGATTTATACAATTATTATTTGGCTACAGCCGATGATAAAAAGTGGCTTAAAACGAATAAAGTTACAGCTGATCCAAGTGTGATTATCCTGAATAATAATGGAGAGGTTTTAGCAACTGCAAAATCTAATTTTAAGGATAAACAATATCAGTTTAATTATTACGACGCTCTTTATAAAAAATTGCAAAGAACAGACGGATTGTTGACTTTTAGTAAAACATTAAAAAACAAAAAAGCAACAGATTCTGATTTGATTCAGGCTTTTAATAAGGTGGCAATTCTTGAAACATCGTATGATTATGAAGCAGATTATACGGTAACAACTGATGATAATGCTTCAGAATTTAAGTTTGCAAATGCAGCCTTAGATAAAAAGGAAATTGCTCAGGTGTGGAAAAAGTTGATTGAAGCCCATCAAAAAGATACAAAACCGAATATGTATTTGGTTGAAACTATTTTGAAAGAAATTAAAAATCAGGGATTTTCGAAGCAGTTTTTTAAAGATGATAAAGTTTTAAATGATACTGATTTTCTTGCAATAGATTATGTGATAAAACGCTACGATGCGATTGATGCTGAACGTGCTGCTTTTACTGCTAAAGAAGGAGAAACGCATGCTATAGGAAGCTTAAATACGGAGATTGCGACAGCTTTACAGCAAAATAATTATGTTGTCGAAAATAATGCTTCGGGAGCAAAAGATGACAGCAAAACGATTGCGGTTTATAAAAAACTAATTGCTGCTGGAAAAGGCAATTTTGAATCTTATCAAAATTATTTTACATATTTGGCTGAGATACAAGATAGAGACGGCTCAAATACAAATTATCTAAAAGAGTTTAGTACTTATTTTAATGCTAATCTTGCTACAGATAAAGGCAGCGTTATCGAAAAACTAGATACAATGTTTACTTCGATCGATCTTAATTCTGAGTATTCATATAATGGATGGAATGCTTTTAAGGAATACCATTCGAACTTGTGCAATGAAGCTGCATGGACCGTAGTTTCAAAACCCGGAAATACTGGTTTTATAAAGTCAGCAATTACGTGGTCAGAATATAGTTTGGTGGTTAGTAAAAACAATCCATATTATCTAGACACTCTGGCGCAGTTGTATTATAAAGACGGACAAAAAGAGAAAGCGATTACAACACAAACTCTCGCTGTTAAATATTTAACCGATTATGTAGAAGAAGAAACTGCTACAGATATTCGCGAAACATTATCTAAAATGCAAAACGGAACTTATTAAGTTTCAATATTAATATGAAACAAAAAATAAAACCCGAGAAGATTTTAATCTTGTCGGGTTCTTTTTTACTTTTTAATAGCGACCATTACTTTAATCTCGTAATTTTCTAAGATTTTCTTTTTTTCTTCGATAGAACCATTTGCACTAATATAATTCAAAGTGATAGCATATTTTTGATGGTCTATTTTTTGTACCACGCTTTTATTGGAGTGATTGTTTCTTCTAAAATTGGAGTTTTTATTGACAAAGTCATTTATTTTTAATGGAATAATGTCCTGATTGATTTGCAGATCCAGACCATAATCGGTTTTTACTGATTTTATACTATAGGTTTTTCCTTCTATCGAAGTACAGTTGTTACAATCAAAATTGTTATAGCTGGAGATTGAAAACAAAAAGTCGTTTCCATGAATATTTTCTACTTTATTATTGTCATTTCCATAATAATAAAAATAAAAAGTGTTGTCTGTATCATTTCTCAGATCATATTCTGACCGATATTCATATCCTAAGCTTTTCATTATTTCATAATAACCAGGAGATTTGTCTTTTTTAAGAAGCGCTTCAAGTTTTCCTTTAGCATAAGGAATCATAACTGCTGCACCATAATTATCATCTAAAAATGAAACGATGCTGCTTAAATCCTGTTCTTGTTCGAAAGTTAATTTTTGATTTGATTTTTCCATATAAAATTCAAATCGGGATAACTGACTGTGTTTTGAAATAGAATTAGCGCTTTGCGGACCAACAATAGAAAACAGTCCGGCCAGACACATACTTATAGGTATAAACTTAATTTTAGGATTTTTTTGAATTAAAAAATACCCCACAACAATAGACAGCCATATCGATAATAATATAACATAATAACGTTCGTGCGTAAAGCCGTAAAGATTAATTCTATACAAAATCGCCCAAAAAAGTAATCCTAATAAAGGAATCAAGAGAAAATAAAACCAACGACTGAATGTTCTCATCCAGAGATTGGCAGTTTCAGTCGCAATGGGATGAATTAATAAAAAAGACAGAATTCCGAAAATGGCAAATACTAAAACCAGATACGAAACCCAGCCTACAGGCAATGAAAGTGTCACTAATATTTTTGCTTCGTAACATATTAAAATCACCAGATAAAGACTTATTAGCGGTAGCAAAACATATTGAGTAAAGTTTTTAAGTCCTTTAGGATATTTTAAAACCAACGGATTTTGACTGTTATTGGTTTCCGGAAAACCGTTTAAAAAGAAAATAGTATTAAAGATTCCCGCAATAACAAAAAAGATATGAAGATAAATATCATTATAAAACTTAACCTTAAACAACTTATCAATAGCTAAAATCGCCAGCGCCAGACCGCAATAAAGTACAATACTATACAATCCGGAAGTTAAAATTCGAAGAAAAAGCTGCTTGTTGAATTCCCAAAATTCATCCTGATTGTAGGTTCTTGGTAGAAAACCGGCAAATGAAACCAACAAATGCAAAGCAATGTTAAGTACTAAAAATTGCTGTATTTCTATTTCTGTAATCCGTTGATGAAAACTAAAAACAAAAAGCACAATTAATGCACCCAAAACGATACTGGTAACGAAACGTAGAATAGTATTCTTTTTTGCAGCGATAAAAAATAAACTCACAGAAAGAAATAAAACCAAACACAATGAGCAGCTCATTAGGGCTTTTTGATAAAGTTCTTTGTTAGGATCCTGATATTCTAGTTCATTAAGGATAATGGCAAAAATAGTTCCTGAAATCGCAGTTATGATTTCGAGTGGAAATCTAAGAATGGTATTTAGTGTTGCGTTTAGAACGTTTTGTAACGATGGAAGTCGGCTCATTTTTTTAATCAGTTATTTTGTATAAAGTAAGCTAAATTGTAAGGGATAACCAAATAAAAATAATAATGCAAAAAAAATGTTCCTGTGATTTTATTGATTTAGCATTTCAGTACTATTTCAAATCCAAATGAGCTTTTTTTTCTCTATTAATTACTAAGTTTGGGATACTAAATTAAAACGTATGAAAAATAAAATGATACTCGTTTTGATTGCTTACGGAGGAGTAGTTTTTTCGCAGGCAATTAAAAAACCGCTAGTTTCAGCAATTACAGACAAAGACCTTAAAACCGATATGTACCAGATGGCTGGTGATCATTTTAATGGTCGTGAAGCAGGAACTCTTGATGAATTAAAGGTGTCGATGTGGCTGGCCAATAAAGCGAAAGAAGCAGGAATGGCTCCGGCTGGTGATGACGGAACTTATTTCCAGTTTTTTGATATGTACAGGCATCAGGTAACTCCTAATACAAAATTTAAAATTGGACAAAAAGAATATAAATTGTGGAAAGAGGTTCTCGTAGCAGAAACTACCAATATAAAAGTAGATGCGCCATTAGTATATTTAGGAGCCGCAACAAAAGAAGAGATTGAGAAAGCCGACGTAAAAGGAAAAGCAGTTGTTGTATTAGCTTCGAAAGAAGGAATTGCAGATGATATTTCGCTTTTTGACAGACGTTATCCAGGTCTTGTTCGAAGTAAATACTATGAGCTTGTATCAAAAAAAGGAGCGTCAGCACTTATTTTCGTAGCAGATGCGTTGGCAGAAGAAAGCTGGTCTCAGGTAGAACCACAAATGACAAGAGGTGTTTACGGAATTGAAGGAGTTCGCGATAGAATTGGATCAACTATGCCGGTTTTTTGGGTGCATAATGATCAGTTAGCCTATTTAAAAACAACTAAAGATCTTTTGTCTACAGAAGTAATTTCTGAAACTTATAAATATCCATCAGTAAATGTAGTAGGAACAGTAGAAGGAACAGATCCTAAATTAAAAAAGGAATATGTTCTTTTTAGCGGACACCAGGATCATGATGGTGTAAGACAAAAATACGGTCAGGATTCTATTTATAACGGTGCTGATGATAATGCGAGTACTTGTGTGGCCATGTTAGCTATTGCAAGAGCTTACAAAAAGCAACCGGGAAAAAGAACTTCTTTGTTTGTATTTCACGGTGCAGAAGAAAGAGGCCTGTTAGGATCAAGATGGTACGCGTCGCATCCAACAGTTCCGGAAAAAGATATCATTGCAGTTTTAAACGGTGATATGATTGGTCGAAATAATGTAAATCAGGCAGCTCTTTTAGGTTCGAGCTCTCCTCATGAAAACTCATCAGATTTGGTAGCGATTGCTAAAAAAGCCAATGATGAAGGGCCTAAATTCGATTTGGATAAACTTTGGGACAGACCAGAACATCCGGAATATTTTTATTTCCGTTCAGATCATTTGCCTTATGCGAAAAGAGGAATTCCGTCGGTTTTCTATACCAGTGTTTTGCACAGTCAATACCACACGCCAATGGATGAATCTGAAAATATTGATTTCGTGAAATTGCATAAAATGACAGAATGGATGTACCGTACAGGATGGATTTTATCAAATGATGCTTCTCGTCCTAAGACATTACCAAATGTACAATTAGAGCGATAATTTTATAGGTTTAAAAGAAAAATCCGTTTTATCAGTGTTATAATTAGACGCTGATTTAACGGATTTACTTTGTAAAGACGCGGATAAAAACTGATTTTTTTTTAAGCTATAGAATCAATCTTCTATTTTAATTTTTAGAACTGAGATAATATATACATTAAATAAAATCCGTTTTTATCCGCGTTTTCGCGATAGCGAATCCGTAAAATCAGCGTCGAATTAATAGACAGATAATTATTAAAAATAAAAAAGGCTTTCTAAAATTTTAGAAAGCCTTTTTGTTATGTATAGATTCAGATTGAAATTACAATCCAAATTCTGCTTTTACTTTGTCTACGAAATCAAGTTTTTCCCAGGTAAATAACTCAACAGTAACTGTTTTTACATTTCCTCCCGGAGCAGAAAAAGTTTTAGTTACCACTTCTGGTTTACGTCCCATGTGTCCGTAAGCAGCAGTTTCGCTATAAATTGGGTTTCTTAATTTCAAACGTTGCTCGATAAAGTAAGGACGCATATCAAAGATAGCTTCTACTTTTTTAGCAATTTCACCATTAGTTAAGTTTACTTTAGAAGTTCCGTAAGTATCAATAAAAATACCCATTGGTTCAGCAACTCCAATTGCGTAAGAAACCTGAACTAAGATTTCGTCAGCAACACCTGCAGCCACTAAGTTTTTAGCGATATGACGAGTTGCATAAGCAGCACTTCTGTCTACTTTACTTGGATCTTTTCCAGAGAATGCACCACCACCGTGAGCACCTTTTCCACCGTAAGTATCAACAATGATTTTTCTTCCTGTTAAACCAGTATCTCCGTGAGGTCCTCCAATAACGAATTTTCCTGTTGGGTTAATATGGTAGTTGATTTTATCATTGAATAAATGCGCGTGTGTTGGATTTTTTGCAATGATTCTTGGAATCAAAATTTCGATGATATCTTTCTTGATTTTAGCCAACATTGTAGCCTCTTCATCAAAATCATCGTGTTGAGTCGATATTACAATCGCATCAATACGAGTTGGTTTGTTATCATCACTATATTCTAAAGTTACCTGCGATTTTGCATCAGGACGTAAATAAGTGATTTCGTTATTCTCACGTCTTAAAATTGCTAATTCCTGTAATAATTTATGAGATAGATCAAGTGCCAATGGCATGTAGTTTTCAGTTTCGTTAGTTGCGTAACCAAACATCATTCCCTGGTCTCCTGCACCTTGCTCTTCTGGCTTAGCTCTGTCAACCCCTTGATTAATATCTGCAGATTGCTCATGAATTGCTGAAAGAATTCCACAAGAATTTGCTTCAAACATATACTCGCTTTTTGTATATCCAATTTTACGGATTACATCACGGGCAATTTGCTGCACATCAAGATAAGTATTCGATTTTACTTCACCAGCTAAAATTACCTGACCTGTAGTAACAAGAGTTTCGCAAGCTACTTTTGAGTCAGCATCAAATGCCAAAAAGTTATCAATTAATGCATCCGAAATTTGATCTGCAACTTTGTCTGGATGCCCTTCACTAACAGATTCTGACGTAAATAAATAAGCCATAATAATTTATTAAATTAAAATTAAGTGAGGAAAAAAATTGCTTAAAAAGGGCTAAAGGAGATAGTCTGCTTTAGCATTTTTTAATGCCGAAATTTATCTTTCAGCATTCATAACGAACCATTTCATTATGAAGAGGTTGCAATCAGTTCAAATTTTTCCTCCGTATTCGGGTGCAAAAGTACAAAACCATTTTGATTTGCAAATTAAAGTTCAACTTTTTTTATTTTTTATGGCATAAATTTAACAGTAATATACTAATTTGATAGGGTAATAGAAAATATTTCAGTTTTTGTTTGGCTGATAAAAAAATAGTTCGCAAATTTGCCTCACGAAAATTAAAAAAAATGAAATTTACAGTTTGCAATATGATGTCTTGTAAGATGCCGGAGTTTTCCGCAGAGACGCTATTGTAATTTTTTTTCAAAAATATAAATAGAAACCTCTGCAGATCGCAGAGGTTTTTTTTTGTCCCGATAAAAAATAACTGCAAATACTTTTTAAGCCAAAACCACTAAATTAATCTTAAAAGCAATGAAAAAAAATGTACTAATCGCTTTAGGTCTGCTCACGTTTTCAGGTGTTTATGCTCAGGAAAATAAAAAAGAACAGGATAGCCTGAAAAATAATGAATTGTCTGAAGTAACAATAGTAGGATCCAGAAGTAAAAATCGTGTAAAAACCGATGTTCCTGTTCCTGTAGATGTTTTTAATATTTCAGACATTACAAAAGGCTCTCCGCAAACAAGCGTAACTCAGATCTTAAATTACGTTGCACCTTCATTTACCAGTAACGCGACCTCTACTGCAGATGCTACAGATCACGTCGATCCGGCGCAATTAAGAGGTTTAGGACCTGATCAGGTTTTGATATTAGTAAACGGTAAACGCAGGCATTCGAGCGCATTGGTAAACATAAACGGATCTCCGGGAAGAGGATCTGTTGGAACAGATTTAAATGCAATTCCGTCATTTGCTATCGAAAGAATCGAAGTTTTACGTGACGGTGCAGCGGCTCAATACGGCTCAGATGCTATCGCTGGAGTTATTAATATTGTACTGAAAAAGAGTGCTGATTTTATCTCAGGAGGTATTCAATATGGTACCAATTTATCTTCGGGATCTAATGATTTTAAAGGTGGAGCTGACGGACAAACCGTACAAGTAGATTTAAACTACGGAACCTCTTTAGGTAAAGAAGGAAGTTTCCTGAACGTTACTGGAACTGCTGTAACCAGACAGGCAACAAGCAGAGCAGGAATTAGAAATAATGGAATTTTTAACGCTTATAATGCGGTAGAAAACAGAGCAGCTCAAAATGGTGTGGCTATCAATTCATTGTTCAGTAATATTAACAATACTTCAAATTCAGCGCAAATTATTAGCTCATTACAGCAATATGCACCACAAGTAAGTTACTTTACACCGGCTCAGCAAACTGCAATTTCTTCTGCAACAACATTGGCTCAAATGCAAACGGCTTTGAATTTTGATGTTACTAATAATGAAATTGCTTACAGAGGTCAGGAAAGAAGTGATTATAATATGAGTGTTGGTCAGTCAGAACTGGCTTCAGGACAACTATATTATAATACAAAATATCCATTATCTGATATTACATCTTTGTATTCTTTTGGTGGAGTTTCGTATAGAAACGGTAAATCTTATGCTTTCAACAGATTACCAAACGGTTCCGGTACTTTCACGCAAGTGTATGAAAACGGATTTTTACCAGAAATAGAATCGTCTATATTAGATGCGTCTGCGGCACTTGGGGTTACTACCAATATATTGGGTTTTGATACCGATTTAAGTACCAACCTGGGCTCAAACTCTTTTCAATACGATGTAAACAATACCATTAATGCGACTTTAGGAGTAAATTCTCCTTCTAGTTTTGATGCCGGTAACGTTTCATTTTTGCAAAGCACAACCAATTTAGATTTCAGTAAAAAGCTTGATGTTTTAGAAGGATTGAATGTTGCTTTTGGTGGAGAGTTCAGATATGAAAACTATCAGATTAAAGCAGGAGAAGAAGCTTCTTATGGATTGTATGATACCAACGGAAACATAGTGCCGGGAATTTTGCCAAGTAATTCACCATTAATAGTAACAGACTTTTTTGGTAACAAGCGTGGAGCAGGAGCACAGGGATTCTCAGGATTTCAACCATCTGATGCTAAAGAAAAAGACAGAAAAAGTGGTGCAGCTTATCTTGATTTAGAATTGAATGCGACTAAAAACTGGCTTTTGAACGGAGCTGTTCGTTATGAAAATTATTCAGATTTTGGAAGCACGGTTATTTTTAAATTAGCTTCTCTTTTAAAAATAAATGATAATATCAACTGGAGAATTTCAGGACAAACGGGTTTTAGAGCGCCATCATTACAACAAAAATATTTTGAATCAAGTTCTACTCAGTTTATAAATGGAGCACCTTACCAAGTAGGTTATTTTACAAATGATTCTCAGGCCGCAAAAAGTATTGGAGTTGAAAGTCTAAAACCTGAAAAATCTAAAAGTATTAGTACAGGATTTACATTTAAAATTCCTGATGCCAATATTACCATTGCAACAGATGCCTACTTTACAAGAATCGATGACAGAGTGGTGCTTACTGGACAATATTCAAGACCAACAGATGCTCAGATAAATGCAGCTACCTCTGCTACACAAAAAGATGCATTGACATTGTTTCAACAAGCATTTGATTTAAAAGGAGTGGAAAGAGCTTCGTTCTGGACCAACGGAATCGATTCTGAAACAAAAGGTATAGATGTAGTAATTTCTCAAAAATACGATGTAATCCAGGATTTTACCATCAGAAATGATTTTGCTTTAAGTTATAATACAACCAAAAGAGTAGGGAAATTAAATGTTCCTCAATCTATTATTGATGCCGGTGGAGATCCTTATGTATATTCATTTTTTCCGGAATCAAGCAGAGTTTATTTAGAAGAAGCGATTCCTAAATTGAAAGCGAATTTAATGACAACATTCAGCATCAAAAAACTGGATATTTATTTAAGAAACAGTTATTTCGGAAAAGTGACTGATCCGGGAGCGACAGATGTAAATTTAGACGGATCATCTTCAGTTTACGAGCATCCGGAATACAGCGCAAAAATTGTTACCGATTTATCTTTAGGATATCAAATCAATGAGAAATTCAGATTTACAATTGGTCTTAATAATATAGGAGATGTTTATCCGGACAGAAATAATCCGTCAACTCCGGCATTTACCAATACAACGCCAACATTGTCTCCTGCGCCAAGTACAGATTTGACGAATGCAAATCAGTTTGCTTATTCTAGAGCAGTATCACAATTTGGATTGAACGGAAGATTTGGTTTCGCCAGATTAAGTTTCAAATTCTAAAAACAGAAGATTGGCCCACGGGTTTTACGGATTTGAGCGGGTTTACGCGGATTTTTTTTGTAATCATTTAAACTGTGGCTTAACTTTTTTTATTTTGGTTTCAATTAAAAATGCCACAGATTAAAAGATTTTCACAGATTTTTTTGATCGTTTTAATCATTCAATCTGTGGCTAATCTTTTTAAGTAGAAATTGAAAGATAAAAGTATTCCGCGTAAACCCGCTCAAATCCGTACAATCTGTGGGCTAATCTATAAAGAGAAACACCACACTTTACAGGGCTTCGAAAAAAAATGTGTTAATTATCAATTTTTAATTTGGTAGATCTAAAAATAGTTTATATATTTACTCTATCGAATTAGTCGAGTTTAAAAAAAACAATTAATTTAAATAAAATAAAATGAAAACAATAGCGAATAATATGATGATATGTTGTGAGATGATGCAAATGTGCATCCCAATTCGCTGTTGCCAAAAGTAAAAGATAAAATCTTTGTTATAGTTAGAACTATAAGCCCTTTTGGTAGCCATCCTAAAGGGCTTTTTTTTATTTCAACACTTTTAAATTTTATATTATGAAAACATTAAACTCAATCGCCGTAGAATATTTATTGAGAAACGATTCTCAAAAAAGCAATAATAAATCCGAAGACATAACAAAAGAAGTTGCAAGACTAAATGCAGAGCAAGCTGTAATAAGAAGTCAAAAATCATTGCTGCTCCTAATGTATAATCTTGAAGAAGAAGGAGAGGATTTTTTTATTCAATAAATAACAATTTCAAAAATCAATTTTAATTGCGATTTCAAATAACGATTACAATCAGAAATCAATTTCAATAACAATATATAGTATTAACAATACCTAAAAAACTAAGATCATGAGCACACAAAAATTCGCAACAAACGCACTACACGCAGGACACGATGTTACTAAAAATGCAGGAACCAGAGCAGTGCCTATTTATCAGACATCATCATATGTATTTAACGATTCAGATCACGCTGCCAATTTATTTGGTCTTGCTGAAGCCGGATTTATTTACACGAGATTAAATAATCCAACAAACGATATTTTAGAACAACGACTGGCGGCACTCGAAGGCGGAATTGGAGCTGTAGTTACTGCATCCGGAGCATCGGCAATTTCTACAACATTATTGACTTTGCTAAAAGCGGGCGATCATATTGTGGCTTCGAATAGTTTATACGGAGGAACTTATAATTTGCTAAATGTAACTTTGCCTCGTTTAGGAATTACAACCACTTTTGTAGATCCTTCTAAACCTGAAAATTTTACAAAAGCAGCTAAAGAAAACACAAGAGCCTTTTTTGTAGAATCTTTAGGGAATCCAAAATTAGATGTATTAGACTTAAAAGGAATTTCGGCGGAAGCCAAAAACTTTAAAGTACCTTTTATTGTAGACAATACGGTTGCTACACCTTATTTATTGAATCCAATTGAGTACGGCGCAGATATCGTAATTCACTCTTTAACCAAATATATTTCAGGAAACGGAACTTCATTAGGAGGTGTTATTATAGATGCAGGAAAATTTGACTGGTCAAACGGAAAATTCCCTGAATTTACAGAACCTTCTGCAGGATATCACGGATTAGTGTATCATGAAGCTTTAGGAAATGCAGCTTTTATAGCAAAAGCAAGAATCGAAGGTTTACGTGATTTTGGCGCAGCTTTAAGTCCGTTTAATGCTTTTCAGATTATTCAGGGATTAGAAACTTTACCAATCCGTATTCAGAAACATAGCGAAAATGCTTTGGCTCTGGCCTCATGGTTAGAAAAACAAGATGAGGTGGTTTGGGTAAACTATCCAGGTCTTAAAAACAATAAATATTATGATTTAGCCCAGCAATATTTACCAAAAGGACAAAGTGGCGTGATCACTTTTGGTCTAAAAGGTGGTTTTGATGCCGCTAAAAAAGTGGTAGATCAAACTAAGTTGTTCTCGCTTTTGGCCAATATTGGTGATACAAAATCACTAATTATTCACCCGGCAAGTACAACACACCAACAATTATCTGATGCTGACCAACTAGAAACAGGAGTTTCAAAAGATTTAGTTCGACTTTCTGTCGGAATTGAAGATATCGAGGATTTAATAGCTGATTTGCAAGCCGCTTTCGCAAGCATTACCCAATCGCAATACAGTATTAATAAAAATTAGGTTTTTTTGTTTTTTGTTTGAAAAATTGCCTTTAGTAGCGTGAGTTCTGCTAGAGGTGATTTTTTATAAAAAACTATCAATATAAAAGTTTTTTACCATATATGTAGAGGCGCACAGCAGTGCGTCTATCTCATATGGGTTAATTAACCCCCAAAAATTAAAATTATGTCAAAGCTTAAAATAAATATCATCCTTTTTGGAATTGGAAATATAGGAAGTACTTTGATCAATCAGATTATCGAAAGTCAGGAGTTTTTTCTCGAAAGTAAAAACATCGATTTTCATTTTCCTATTATAACCAATTCAACAGTAGCTTTTTTCGAGAAAGAAGGCGTGGGATATGCTTGGGAAACCAATTTCTTAGAATTGGCCGTTCCGTTTAAAGTGCAGGATATTATTGAATTTGCCAAAGAAAACGAATTTGAGAACTTAATAGCCGTTGATGCTACAGCGAGCGACGAGCTCATTCATCATTATAATACTTTGATCGAAAACGGATTTAACATTGTAGCGGTAAATAAAAAAGCCAATACACTGCCCATTGATTTGTATAAAGAAATCAGGGCAAATCTTAAAAAATACGACAAAGAATTTTTGTATGAAACATCAGTAGATACGGGTTTTCCGGTATTGCAAACCTTAAGAGATTTGTATTACTCTGGCGAAAAAATCACCAAGATACGAGGTGTTTTCTCTGATAATCTGAGTTATGTCTTTAATCGTTTTGCGAATGAAGAAGCTACTTTTTCATCTCTTTTAAAAGATGCTAGTTTATTAGGTTTAATGAGATCTACTTTTAAAGAAGATTTATCTGGAAATGATACAGCAAGAAAATTACTGATTCTGACAAGGGAAATTGGGAAGGATTTTGATTTCTCTGATATAAAAATCAATTCGCTTATTACAGAAGAACATCTGCAGAAAAACGGAATTCTTAATAAAGATGCCATCGACAAATCATTTAAAATTGCCAAAATAACCCAGGCAGACAATCATGTACTGAGATATGTAGGCGAATTTGATTTGCAGAAAAATACCCTGGAAGTCAAATTAGTTTCAGAACCAGTTTGGTCAGCCATAGGTCAGCTAAAAGGTTCAGATACTATTTTTGAAATCTACACACAATCGTATGCAGATGTTCCAATAGCAATTCAAAGTGCTTCGGCATGTAAGCAGGCCATTTCAAGAGGGATAATAACTGACATTTTAAAAGTAGCCGAGAAAATTAAAAATAAAGAAGCAGTTTGGCTGTAAGTGGTTTCGAATAGTAGTTAGTTGTTCTTTGATATAATGAAACAGGAAAGTTCATTACGTATTTTTTTGTAGGTTTTAACGCTCATATTTTTAAATCTTAAATTTGTAAGATGTTTTTTAACGTTAAAATGATGTTTTTTAACGTTTTTTAGGATTAATTTGCTGATCCTCACTTGCATAATTGAAAAAATATTCGCACATTTGTAATACCTCAAAATTACCAGAAAAATAAACTTAATATTCTGAAAATAGTTATGTCGATCGGGACAAAAGTTGAAACAACTTTATTTCTTAATTGATTTAAAAAAGAAGATAAAAGTAAAATATTTCGGCAGTTTCCGGGAAGCTTATTAAAATAAAACAAATGCAAGAATTTTTTAAAATAGCAAGTAAATCCAAGATGAATAAATCCCTACAGATGAACAAGATGTTTAACGTCGCACGTATTTGTGTACGCGTCTGTTGATACTAAAAGTATATATAAGTTGTATAAAACTTAAACCCTTTTGGTATTGTGATCCAAAAGGGTTTTTTTATTCCATTTGGTTGCCATAACAAAAAATTAAACAAATAATAAAGATTATAAAACGCAAACTAACATAAACTTAAATATCATGAGCAAATTAAACTACATAACAAGAACATTTTCTACTTTGAAAAACTTAAGAGCTAAAAGAAACAATCCGCCGCCAGCAAATGAATTGGTACACCCAAGATTTGGAATCACGGAGGCTGATAAAATAGCAGAAAAAAAAGAACCAAATTCATTATTGTTTTTGATGTATTCAAAAGAGAATGAAACACTTTTTATCTAAATCAAAAAGTATTATAAAATAGGGGAATACCTGCTTAATTTTACTGGGCAAATTGTTCGGTAATTTTTTGCGTACAATAGTTTTTGGTTGAATTATGTTTAAGAAATTAAGCAATCAGTTTCGATAAAATTTGTTAGTTTAAGAAATAAGTAGTTAATTTGCACCTTTAAGTTCAAACACGTATTGAAAATGTTATAAAGAAAGGACGAGGGATTAGACCCGATGAATCCTTAGCAACCCTTCGTTAAATCGAAGAAGGTGCTGCATTCTACCACGCCCAAACGTGGAAAGATAACAACAAGAATTTTCTAGTTTCACTCTAGTACTTTCTTTCTAATATTTCCACATACAAATCAATAATAAAAAGATTTGAAATTGGAAAATATACCAAGTCCCATTATAATTCAA
>Ga0247815_10000578_pt1 | contig 28528 bp, 16 predicted proteins | sample UWRJL194509B1_FD_181014 | JGI IMG/M metagenome (GOLD analysis project Ga0247815, IMG submission 181014) | Plant litter microbial communities from Arlington Agricultural Research Station in Wisconsin, United States - UWRJ-L194-509B-1 | ecosystem: Environmental > Terrestrial > Plant litter >...
GAGATTCTTCCTGAAGCTTTTTCTGTTGTTAAGGAAACAGCGCGTCGTTTTAAAGACAATTCATTTATTGAAGTTACTGCAACGCCAAAAGACCGCGAATTTTCAGCTAACAAAACGTATATCACTATAGAAGGTGAAAAAGCAATTTGGGCTAACAAATGGAATGCTGCCGGAAAAGAAATTACATGGGACATGATTCACTATGATGTTCAGTTAATTGGTGGTATGGTTTTGCACGAAGGTAAAGTTGCCGAGATGCAAACGGGTGAAGGTAAAACTTTGGTGGCTACATTGCCGCTTTACTTAAATGCTTTGACAGGAAACGGTGTTCACTTAGTAACAGTGAATGACTACTTAGCAAAACGTGATAGTACATGGAAAGCGCCTTTATTCGAATTTCACGGTTTAACTGTTGATTGTATCGATAATCACCAGCCAAGTACAGAACAAAGAAAGAAAGCATACGATGCTGATATCACTTACGGAACCAACAACGAATTTGGTTTTGACTACTTAAGAGATAACATGGCACACTCTCCTGGAGATTTAGTGCAAAGAAAACATAATTACGCTATTGTCGATGAGGTCGATTCTGTATTAATTGATGATGCAAGAACGCCACTTATTATTTCAGGACCGGTTCCTCAGGGAGATCGTCATGAATTTAATGAGTTGAAACCAAAAATCGAAAACTTAGTAGCACAACAACGTCAGTTAGCGAATGGTTTCTTAGCTGAGGCTAAAAAATTAATCAAAGAAGGAAACACTAAAGAAGGTGGATTCTTATTATTGAGAGCTTACAGAAGTTTACCTAAAAACAAAGCATTAATTAAATTTTTGAGTGAAGAAGGAATCAAGCAATTGCTTCAAAAAACCGAAAATCAATACATGCAGGACAACAATCGCGAAATGCATAAAGTGGATGAAGCTTTGTATTTTGTAATTGAAGAAAAAAACAACCAGGTTGAATTGACTGATAATGGTATTCAATACCTTTCTGGAGATACAGATCCTGACTTTTTCGTACTTCCGGATATTGGAACTGAAATTGCAGCGATCGAAAAACAAAAACTGGATAAAGATGGTGAAGCTGAAGCTAAAGAAAGATTATTCCAGGATTTTGGAGTAAAAAGCGAGCGTATTCACACTCTTACTCAACTTTTAAAAGCGTATGCTCTTTTTGAAAAAGATGTAGAATACGTGATCATGGACAACAAAATTATGATTGTCGATGAGCAAACAGGTCGTATCATGGATGGTCGTCGTTATTCTGACGGATTACACCAGGCGATTGAAGCTAAAGAAAATGTAAAAATCGAAGCTGCTACACAAACTTTTGCAACTGTTACATTACAGAATTATTTCAGAATGTACAGCAAATTAGGTGGTATGACAGGAACAGCGGTTACAGAAGCTGGAGAGTTATGGCAGATTTATAAATTAGACGTGGTGGAGATTCCAACCAACCGCCCGATTTCAAGACAAGACAAAGAAGATTACATCTACAAAACAACACGTGAGAAATTCAACGCTGTAATCGAAGATGTTACTGAATTATCAAACGCAGGAAGACCAGTATTAATTGGAACAACTTCTGTAGAGATTTCAGAATTATTAAGCCGAATGTTGAAAATGAGAGGCGTTACCCATAACGTTTTGAATGCTAAAATGCACAAACAAGAGGCACAAATTGTAGAAGAAGCAGGTAAAGCCGGAGTTGTAACTATTGCAACCAACATGGCTGGTCGTGGTACCGATATTAAATTATCTCCAGAAGTGAAAGCTGCCGGAGGTTTAGCAATCGTGGGTACAGAACGTCATGATTCTCGTCGTGTAGACAGACAGTTACGTGGTCGTGCAGGACGTCAGGGAGATCCGGGAAGTTCTCAATTCTATGTTTCTCTTGAAGATAACTTAATGCGTTTATTTGGTTCTGAAAGAGTAGCTAAAGTTATGGACAGAATGGGACTTCAGGAAGGTGAAGTGATTCAGCATTCTATGATGACCAAATCTATCGAGCGTGCTCAGAAAAAAGTAGAAGAAAACAACTTTGGTGTTCGTAAACGTTTATTAGAGTATGATGACGTTATGAACTCTCAACGTGAAGTAGTATACAAACGTCGTCGTCACGCCTTGTTTGGTGAGCGTTTGAAACTGGATATCGCGAATATGCTTTATGATACTTGCGAATTGATCGTAAGCAACAATAAAATAGCAAATGATTTCAAAACATTTGATTTTGATTTAATTCGTTATTTCGGAATTACATCTCCAATTTCTGAAGCAGATTTTACAAAATTATCAGATATTGAAGTTACAGGAAAAGTATACAAAGAAGCTTTGGCTTTCTACACTGAAAAAACAGAAAGAAGCGCCAGAGAAGCTTACCCAATTATTCAGGGAGTTTACGAAGAGCCAAACAACCAATTCGAACGTATCGTAGTTCCGTTTACTGATGGAATCAAAACTTTGAATGTTGTTACAGACCTTAAAAAAGCATATGATAGCCAAGGTGCTCAGTTAATTGCTGATTTCGAGAAAAACATCACATTATCTATTGTTGATGAGGCCTGGAAAAAACACTTACGTAAAATGGACGAATTGAAACAATCTGTTCAATTGGCCGTTCACGAACAAAAAGATCCATTGCTTATTTACAAATTAGAAGCTTTTAATTTGTTTAGAGGAATGTTAGACAACGTAAACAAAGAAGTAATTTCATTCTTATTCAAAGGTGATTTACCAGCTCAAAACGTTCCTGAAATTCACGAAGCAAAAGAAGTTCGCCAAAAAGAAAACTTCAAATTAAGCAAAGACGAAATTGTAAACAGCGAAGACATCAACCGCGAAGCTGGAGAAACGCAACAACGTCAGGTTACAGAAACAATTGTAAGAGACATGCCGAAAATCAATCGTAATGATACTGTTACAGTTCAGGAAGTTGCAACAGGCAGAACAGAAGAAATGAAATTTAAAAAAGCAGAAACTTTAATCGCTTCTGGTGCTTGGGTTCTTGTTAAATAAGTTTCAGTTTACAGTTTACAGTCACAGTTTACAGACTGATATTCTTATATAATTCAAACCCGTCAGGTTTTAAAAACCTGACGGGTTTGTCTTTTTACAGAGTTCTGATTCAGATAGAGACTGAAAAACAAAAAAAACTCCAACTATAAATTTATAATTGGAGTTTCTTATCTAAAATGCCGTTATTTTATTATTTCAGATATTATATTTCGCGCTCGAATTCAAGTGTATAGGTAAAACTGTCCGCTTTATAATATCCAACATTCCATTCTAAAGGTCTGCTGCCCGGATCAAATACAAATCTTTTACGCTTTAAGATTGGATCTCCTGCCTTTATTTCCAGCTTTCCAGCCAAATAAGAATCTGCACTAATGGAACTAATCTCTTCTTTAGATAATTTTACAATCGAATTAAAATCCTGTTCAAGTATTTCGTACAATGGGCGAGAAAAATCTTCATTCCCGGTTAATCCTATTCGCGGATTAAAATAGGAAATAAAATAAACAAAAGGATATTCTGCTTTTCCTCTTAAACGCTCTAATTTCAAAATCCTTACATCTTCTTTTATATCAAAAAACAAGCAAAGTTCTTCAGTTGGTTTTGCCCAGCTTAAATGCAATTCATAATTTTTGGTCTCTATACCTAACGCTTTCATTTCTTGCGAAAAGCTCAACCAATTTTGAGCTTTAGAACTAATAGAGGATTTCTTTACAAATGTACCTACACCCTTTTTTCGCATTAACAACCCTTCATAAACTAACTTATTGATAGATTGACGCAAGGTGGCTCTTGATATACCTAATTGTTTAGACAAAGCGACCTCATTAGGCAATTTCACTCCTTTTTGATACTCCTCAGACTTAATTGCTACTCTTAATTGCTCTTCTATCTGAACATGCAGAGGAATAGAACTGGCGTGATTTAGTGTTATTTTCATAGGTATTTAATAAATTCTTTGAGAATTACTCATTTTTATAAAACATTTAAAATCAGCTATTTTAAATAAAAAAATTCAACATAATAAGGCAGTAAAACCTATTTATTCAAGTTATTAGAGGCAAAGTTACTTTATTTTTTTGACAAAAGTAACAACCTCCTTTTGTAGTTTGATAACAATTTATTTACTTTGCTATAACGATATTGTACATACATATGTACATACTAAATTTAAAAGCTATTTATCTTAACCTTAAACCACATGAAACTTTATTATTTAGGAATAGACATAGGAGGTTCGCATTTATCAGGAGCTTTATTAAATTCTCAGACGGGAGTACTACTCGCAGATTCATATCAAAAAAACCTTTTAGATTCTAATGGCTCTTGTGATGATTTTATAAAATCTTTTGAGAACCTTATTGATAAAATAACACACAATACAAACATTACTTTAAATCAAATTGCTGCCGTAGGTATTTCTATGCCAGGTCCGTTTAACTATGAGGAAGGTATCTCAGAAATCAATGGTGTAAAAAAATACGATTCATTATTTGGATTGAATGTTAAACAAGCAATCAAAAAAATTGTAAAAAATAGTCCGGTATACTTTTTAAACGATGCCGAAAGTTTTGCAATGGGAGAATATCATGCAGGCGCAGCAAAGAATAAATCCCGATGCCTTGTACTAACATTAGGAACCGGCTTTGGAAGTACTTATCTGATTAATGGCAAGGTACAATCTGGAGAAAAAAACGGTGTTGCTCCCAATGGTTATTTATATAATATCCCATTTAAGAAAGGAATAGCCGACGATTATTTTTCGACACGCTGGTTTGTTAAGAAATGGAATAAATTAAATCGGGAACAAGTGATTACCGTAAAAGAGATAACAGCTCTGGCAGACCTTAACGACTCCGATGCTATTTTTCTATTTAATGAATTTGCCCAAAACTTTATCCGGTTTATGACTCCATGGATTAATAAATTCCAGCCAGAAAGTCTTGTTCTGGGAGGAGGATTAGCAAAAGCATCTCATCACTTTCTAGATACAATTAAAGAAGAAATTAAAAAAACAAATAAAACTGAAATTAATATATGCACACTATGGGATAAAGCTGCCATCATGGGAGCTGCCCTATATGCGAATAACTCTTTAAAAATGCAAGATTTAAAAAAGAACAACGACTGGCGTAAAACGCAGCAATTTTTAGCTCCCGAAAAGAAAAACAACATTAAAAACAATTATGAAGCCTATCCTTCATATCCGCTTGGAAAAAATAAGATAAAAGCCGGAATAGAAGAATTTGCTACATGGATCGAACAGCATAAAACCATTACAATTGATGGTTATATTGGTGTTTTTTGGCAGCACCTCATAGAGAGCCTGGACGAAGAGCTAAATAAAAGAGGCAAAAGTGTACGATGGTTTCATGTAGATGCCGCAATGAAGTCATCGGATGAATTAGATGAAATGTTAGTACCTTATTTAGGTGGTGATGATCCTCTTTTTGGAAAAATAACAGATAAGAGTTTAATTGAATGGTTTGATACCAAAAAACTACAATTAATTAAACCAGACACTGCTGCCGATATCAATATTATTATTGGCTGTGGTGCTTCTCTGGCCAACTGGCAAGCTCCATTAGTCTATTTTGACTTACCAAAAAATGAACTACAGTTTAGAGCTCGTGCCGGAATGGCGAATAATTTAGGCGCAGCTAATCGTATTGACAACCGCAGAACATACAAACGCTTTTATTTTGTTGATTGGATTGTTTTAAATAAACACAAAAATGAAATACTTCCTGCTATCGACTTAATTGTAGACGAACAACGACCAGACAATTACTTGTTTATGTCAGGAAATGATCTTCGCGAAGGTCTGAGTCAAATGGCAAAAAATGTTTTCAGACCAAGACCCTGGTTTGAGCCTGGCGCTTGGGGAGGAACATGGATGAAAGAAAAAATGGAAGGCCTAAACAAAGATGTCGAAAATCTGGCTTGGTCATTTGAACTTATGGTTCTCGAAAACGGAATAATGTTCGAAAGTAACGAATATTTATTAGAGGTATCTTTTGACTTTTTGATGTTCAACAATTACAAAGAAGTATTGGGAGATTGTGCAGAAAAATTTAAATATGATTTCCCAATTCGATTTGATTTTCTGGACACTTTTGATGGAGGAAATCTTTCCATTCAGTCCCATCCCAGCCCTCAATATATCAAAGAAAATTTTGGAATGTCTTTTACACAGGATGAAACTTATTACATTCTTGATTGTAAAAATGAACCGTTGGTATATTTAGGATTTCAAGACGATATACAACCAGAAGCATTTCATCAGGCACTGAAAGATAGTCAAGAACAAGTCAAAGAACTCGACGTAGATAAATACATACAGAAATTCGTAGCAAAAAAACATGATCTTTTTTTGATCCCAAATGGTACTATCCATGCTTCGGGAAGAGATAATTTAGTTTTGGAAATTAGCAGTTCACCTTACATTTTCACTTTCAAAATGTACGATTGGCTAAGTCTCGACTTAGACGGAAAACCACGTCCAATTAATATCGAGCGTGGTATGAAAAATCTAAACTTTGAAAGAAAAGGAGATGCTGTTGTTCCGGAATTAATTTCAGTTCCTTATGTAATCACAGAGACAGAAGAATACAAATGGGAACATTTACCAACGCATGCTGAACACTTTTACGACGTACATCGCTATACTCTAAACAATAAAATTCATATTTCGACCAATAACAAATGTCACGTTTGGATGCTTATCGAAGGAAAATCAATCATTATAGAAACTAAAAATGGCATTAAACAACGATTCAATTATGCCGAGACATTTGTTGTTCCTGCTTCTGCCGAAAGCTATACGATATATAATGAAAACCCAAATGACAAATCACTTTTGATAAAGTCTTTTATAAAATAACAATTTCTGCTATTAATTAACCAAACAAAAAAATAAAAAATGATGTATTTATGAAAAACCAGAAAACACCCAGTCCGCTTTTTGGGATATGCATATCCCAAAAATCAATGCTGTTCTTATCATTATTTTTGATAATTAACCTTGCCGTGTTGCATGCCCAAAATTCAATTTCCGGAACTGTCACAGACAGCAGAACATCCGAGACTATAATTGGAGCAACTGTTGGCATCAAAGGAACTACAATTGCTACCATAACAAATGCCGATGGAATTTACACACTAAAAGCCCCCGCAAATTCGGTAATAATAGTAAGTTATATAGGTTTTGAAAGTGTCGAAAAAGAAGTAAAAGGCAATACGACACTTAACTTCATTTTAAAAGAAGAACAAAATCTTTTAAAAGAAGTTATTGTTGTAGGTTATGGAACTCAAAAAAAAGCCAATCTAAGTTCTGCAATTACTAATGTACGCTCAGATGTTTTTGAGAACAAACCCGTAACCTCTGCATCGCAAGCTTTACAGGGTACAATTGCAGGCTTAGTGATACAACAAGGTTCAAGTGAACCCGGGCAGGGAACCAATATAAACATACGTGGAATTGGTACTTTTCAATCAGGCACTTATCCATTAATCTTAATAGATGGTTTGGAAGGAAGCATTGACAATATTAACCCAAATGACATTGAAAGTGTATCCGTTCTTAAAGACGCATCATCTGCTGCAGTTTATGGTTCCAGGGCCGCCAATGGTGTAATCCTGATTACTACCAAAATGGGGAAATCAGGAAAAACCAGAATATCCTATGATTACATCTATGGTTTACAACAGCCAACCAACATGCCTAAATATGCAAAGGCCTGGGAATATGCAGAGCTAAGAAATGAAGCTTTGATTAACTCCGGATTACCTGCAAAATTTACACCTGATGAAATTAGTGATTATAAAAAAATAGGTCAGGGAACGGTCTGGATAAACGAAATTTACAGAGACAAAGCACCGCAATCTACACAAAACCTTTCTGTAGAAGGCGGTGGAGAAAAGATTTCTTATCATGTTTCTATAGGTCATATTAATCAAAAAAGCTTATTTGAGGGAAATGACAATTATGGTCTGAAAAGAAATAATGTAAGGATTAACATTCACTCCAAATTATCTGAAAAATTAAATATAACAGCCAGCGGAGCCTATAATGGTTCAGCAATCAAAGAACATGCTTACTGGACCAATTGGCTTATTGAGCAAGCAACCAGAATACCCGCAATATATCCTGTAAAGGACGCTAACGGTAATTTTACCCTTCCCAGTGGTAGTAATTCCAACGGATTGGCACGTTTAACCAATGGCGGAATGCGCACCTATCAAAATGATGGTTTTTCAGGAGGCCTTACTGCCGAGTGGTCGATTATAAAAGATTTGAAACTTAAAGGTTTTTTTGGCGCTAATCTGGCCGACAACAACAATCATGAGTTCAGAAAATCAATTGATTATGCCCCTTATACTGGAGGAGGAGACAATGAAAGCTCTGTTATGGACCGCTTTGACAGGACATTATTACTCAACTCTACCCTAACATTAAACTATAATAAAAAAATAGGCGAAAATCATTCTTTTAGCGGTTTGTTAGGTATCTCTGAAGAAAACAGCGAAAGAAGATGGTTTCAAGCAAGAAAAATAGGAATTCCAGGTAATGAATTTGGTGTTTTAGGCAACGGAGAGTTAACTGACGAAAAAAATACTTATGGCAGCGGGGAAGAATGGGGAATTCAATCTTATTTTGGAAGAATAAATTACTCTTATCAAGATCGTTATCTTCTTGAAGCAAATGTTAGAGCCGATGGTTCTTCCCGTTTTGACAGTGAGAAGCGATGGGGAGTTTTCCCGTCATTTTCTGCGGCATGGCGTATCTCCAAAGAAAATTTCATGAAATCAGCAGATTATTTAAGCAATTTAAAAGTTCGTGCTTCGTGGGGACAGGTTGGTAATCAAGATATAGGACTTTACAAATATTTGAGAACAGTATCCATCAATACGCAGGCATATTCATTTAATGACAATCTTGCCAACGGTGCCTATTTTAGTGAGGCAAATCAAAATTTGAGTTGGGAAACCAGTCAAATGCTGGATTTTGGAATTGATGCCGGTTTTTTTAATAATAAACTATCCTTTACAATTGATTTATACAGTAAAGACTCGAAAAATGTATTGGTAAATAATCTGCCTGTTCCCGGTATTTACGGGAGCGGATCCCCTACTCAAAATATTGGTTCCGTTAACAATAAAGGCTGGGAATTTAGTGTGAATTATGCATTCGAAACAGGTAAGGTAAAACATACTATCAATGCAAATATTGCCGACAATGTAAATGAGGTTACCAATGATGGCGGAAGAACTCTTATTTCCGGAACCGATGTCGTTACTATTTTGAAAAAAGGATATCCAATAAACTCCTACTACGGATTAAAAAGTGATGGCTTTTTTCAAAATGCAAATGAGGTGAGCGCTGCTACGAAGCAAAACTTTAATGCTGCCGGAGCAAAACCGGGAGACATAAGATACATTGACAGAAATGGAGACGGCGTAATTAAAGAAGAAGACGACCGATTTATTTTAGGAAATCCGTATCCTCGTTATACATACGGTTTTACCTACACAGCGAATTGGAAAGGACTCGATTTAAGCATTTTTATTCAAGGTGTTGGAAAACGCAGCATGTGGATTCGTGGTGAAGGAGTTGAGGCTTTTCATAACAGCAACGAAGGCCCTGTAATGGATTATCATATTGACAGATGGACTCCCGCAAATCCAGATGCCTCCTATCCACGCTTAACCATTGGTACTGAATCAGCAAATAATGCTGCCAAATCAGACTTTTGGATAGAAGACGCCTCTTACCTGCGCTTAAAAAACATACAACTGGGATATACAATTCCTTCCCGATTTACAGATCAGTTGGGAGTTAACAAATTCAGAGCTTATATAACGGGGCAAAACCTACTGACATTCACCAAACTAAAAGCGGGATATGATCCTGAAGTGAATTCCAGCGAAGCATCAAACGGCCGCGTGTATCCAATAACCAAAGTTTTAGCCATTGGGCTAAGTGTTAACTTCTAAAATATTTAGATATGAAAACAAAACATATAGTAATCGCACTTATAATGTGTGTTTTTTGGGGATGCGAAAGTCTCGACACACCATTATTAGATAAAGAATCGGATTTATCTTTTTGGGACAAACCCGACGATGCTCTTAATGCTTTAAACAGCTGTTATCCTGACCTGTACAATGCAGATCAATTTATATTTAATGAATCGCTTTCTGATAATTCATACACAAAAAGTAATAACGGATCACTTGTCAGAGATGTAGCAAATGGTAGTTATGATGCATCATCGCCATTAATTCGTGATGTCTGGAATTCCAGATATGTAGGAATCAAACATTGCAATATTTTATTAGATAACATTAATAAAATAACCAACTTAAATGCTGACTTAAAAAACAGATACATTGCTGAAGCGAGAGCCATCCGTGCTTTCCATTATTTTATATTAATGAATAATTATGGAGATGTACCTTTAGTTACAAAAGAGATCAGCGTCGAAGAATCAACAAGAATTAGCAGAACACCCAAAGGCGAAGTGTTGCAATTTATTTTGGATGAACTGGATGCTGCTAAAATATTACCCAACTCATATGGCGCAAAAGATAAAGGACGTTTTACCAGAGGTGCAGTAATGGCATTAAAAGCAAGAGTTTTACTTTGTGAAAACCGCTGGCAGGAAGTAGCAGCAATCTGCGATGCGCTTATAAATAAACAGGAAGCAGGATTTTTAGATTTATTTTCAGGTATGTACTCTGATCTATTTAAACCTCAGAATAAAAATAATATAGAAGTTCTTTTAGATGTTCAATTTATGCCTATAAACAGAGAACAGGGCACTCAATATTATTTAATTCCGCCTTCTTTTGGCGGCTTCGCGGCAATTTCTCCAACACAAGAACTGGCTGACAGCTATTTGTTATTAAACGGGAAAACTATTTCAGATCCAAGTTATAATGAACTAACACCATATAACAATAGGGATCCACGTTTAGACGCTACACTTATCAGACACGGTTCTCAATTAGAAAACCCCAATGGTACTTTTACGACCATAAACACCGCTTTGGGAACTGGAGATAATTCTATAAATAATTCATCAAATGCTACTCCAACCGGATATTACGTCTCTAAATTTTATGATAAAACAGCTCGTAATATGCTGCAATCTGGCTCCAATTTAATTTTGATTCGCTATGCTGAAGTACTGCTAATGTATGCTGAGGCAAAAGCAAAACTAAATGATTTTGGTCAGACAGAATGGAATATGACAATTAAAAAATTACGTACAAGGGCAGGATTTACAAATACAAATGCCCTGGATTATCCTACTGTTTCAAATGCTGAAATGGAAGAAATTATCCGTCGCGAACGTCGTTCAGAGCTTGCAATGGAAGGATTAAGATTAATGGATTTACGCCGTTGGAAAACAGTCGAAACAGCTCTGAATCAATGGGTTCACGGAATAAAAACAAATGAAGTTATACTTATCGATAATGGATACATCCGTGTTGAAAAAAGAATGTTTGATCCTGGTAAAAACTATCTGTGGCCAATACCGCAATCAGAAAGAGATTTAAATAAAAACTTAACTCAAAATCCAAATTGGTAAAACCTAAAGCTATGAAAAAGATATATACTAGACTTTTTAGTCTGATAGTCCTCCTTGTTTTAGGAAGCTGTACCGACAATTATCAATTAGAAGTTGGTTTTGATGCACCGGAATCATTAATAAGCCCTACGGCTAACCAACTTCTGGCAATAGATTTAGAAAACGGATCTCCAACTGTATTCGAATGGACAAAAGCAACATCCTATTATGGAGGTGTTGTGTTATATGAAGTTGTATTTGATAAAGAAAATGGGAACTTTAGCAGCCCCATCTATAAAGTGGTTTCTAATGGCGGAGGCAGTGATAATTGGTTATCACTAACACCAAAACAGCTTATCATTCTGGCCAAAAATGCTAACATAGGCATTGATTCTGAAGGAATTGTAAAATGGAAAGTGGTAGCTTCTCAGGGAGGCGAGAAAAAAGACACACAAGAAACCCGCATTTTAAGATTAAAACGTCCGGCCGGAATAGCAGAGATTCCAACTGAATTGTATATCTACGGAAAAGGATTTGAAGCACAGAGTATTGAATCAGCAATGAAATTTAAAAAAGTTGAAGATGGTGTTTTCGAAATTTTTGCGTCTCTTAACAATGATGAAATAAATCTTTGCAATTCACTTTCGGATCCAAAAATCTACTACAAATTAAGTGCCGATAAAAAGTTGATCGAGTCTGAAACAGAAGCGGGTACTGCAATTACGGGAACCGGAAATGCTTATAGAATTATTGTCGATTTTAATTTACTTACCATTAAAACAACAGAAATTCAGTCGATTCAAATGATCAGAACATGGCAGTACAATCTTGGAGATTTAACATATATTGGCAATCACAAATTTGAAGTAAAAAATATTGCCCTTCCATTTTACCACGATTGGGGTTATCCTGAAGAACGTTATCGTTTTTGGATTACTACCAATGAAGGAAAAGAAATTTGGGGAAGTTATCATAATGATCAAATGAACGGTTCAAATATTCCCGGGATACCGGCATTTGGAACCCCTCCAGACGGCACTCAACCTGCTCAATATTATAACATTTACAATCTGGCAGACCTGCCAGCTCCGGGTCAAAGTCAAGACTGGATCGGGATGTACAAACTTCCTAAGGATTCTGAAAACAAACATGCAAATGTCATTATTGATATGTCACCTAATGGAGATTATAAACATTCAGTTATTATAACTAATTAAAAATAACAGGCTGTTTGATGCATTCAAACAGCCTGTTTAAAACTTTATATTATGAAAAATATTCAAAAAACAGGTCTCTTGTTAATTTCAATACTTTTTTTTTCCTGTCAGGAAAATCAAGACAATGAATTAACATCCCCAGACCCCACTGATCCGGTTGTCAGCATTAGTTATAAAGAAAAAGCAAAACAAACATTTGATTTGATTCAGCAAAACTATAAAATCAACAGCACTGGACTTTATCTAGAAAATTTCCCTAAACAAAGTGACGACAGGCAAAGTTCCTTTCTTTGGTCACTTGATGCTCTTTTAACTGGTGTAAACCAATTAAAAGCAATAGGATATAAAGATCAGGCTTTAAGTGATCCTTATAATGCGCTGGACAAATATTACGATTCCCAGCGTTTGCCCAGTGCCTATGCCGCATTTCCGGTACAATACAGTTTAGATGATCGTTTTTACGATGACAACGCAATTATTGCACTTGAATTAATTGAAGATTATGAAATCAATAAAAATCAGGCATCCTTAGACAGAGCAATACAACAGTTTGATTTTAGTATAACTGGCGAAGACAGCAAAGCCGGCGGCGGAATATATTGGGTAGAGCAATATAAAAATAAACCCGAAAGTGATCTTTGCAATAAAGCAGTCTGTGCAACTGCTTTTACAACCACTTATCTCCTTAAACTTTATCAACATACCAAAAACGAAGAATACCTGAAATTTGCTAAAAGATTATATCTCTGGCTCAATGCCAATACACAAGATCCAGTAGATCATCTTTTTTGGAACGATATCAGGGTAAGGGACAACTTTGTTAACAAGACCAAATGGACCTATAATTCCGGTGCAATGATTACCAATAACATTTTATTGTACGAAATATCTAAAGATCAGATCTATCTTAATGAAGCCAGAGCAATTGCATCATCTGCTTATCGCATTTTTACAAGAACAGTCGATGGTAAACTGTTTTTCCCGGATCATGATTCCTGGTTTAATGTATGTCTTTTTAGAGGATATCTGGATCTTCTTAAGCACGATCCCAATGCGCAAAACTATGTAAACACCTTTATTGACAATGCAGATTATGCCTGGGAAAAAGCCAGAAACAATTACGGATTATTTTATGAAGATTGGTCAGGAATTAAGCCCGGAAGAGACAAATGGTTGTTACAACAAGCTGCATTAGTAGAGATCTATGGCCGCATCGCATTACTAAAAGGAGAAAAACAGTTATGAAAAAATTAATCCTTCTTATTACCTGTTTCCTGTTTGCTACACAAGCTGATAGCCAAATCAAAGATACAGCCTCATACAAAACGTATAAAAACAGAGCCGAATCATTTTATAGCTTAGTTTACGGATTATATTATTTACCTCAACATAATTTATTTTCTGAGTATTATCCCAATACAAATCAGCCAAATATCAATTATTTTAATGATGGAGAAAAATCGGCAAAAGAAGTTTCTTTTCTTTGGCCTTTTAGCGGTATGACATCTGCTGTAAATTTGCTTTACAAAATTGATCAAAAAAAATACAGTAAGCCATTGGCCAATTTAATCGAAGCCCAAAAACAATATCGCGACACAATTAGAAAACCAATAGGTTATCAGGCATATCCCGTTAGATTTGAAAAATCTGATCGTTATTATGACGATAACGGATTAGTAGGTATTGATTATATCGAAGCTTACGCTAATACAAAAGAAGCTCATTATTTAAAAGATGCCAAAGAAGTTTTTGAATTCATCATCAGCGGATGGAATGATGATCTCGAAGGAGGGGTTACCTGGCTTGAAGGTATTTACAATCAAAAACCAGCCTGTTCTAACGGGAAAGCAACTGTTTTAGCTTTAAAAATTTATGAGCAGACACATGACAAATATTATTTAGATTGGGGTTTAAAATTTTACAATTGGATGCACTCTCACTTATGGGCAGAAGAAAACATTTACTGGAATGATATGAAAACAGCCGATCGTTCAGTTTTAAAAACTGCCTGGACTTATAATACCGGAACAATGCTGCAGGCATCTGTAAGCTTATATAAAATTACAGGTAATAAAGAGTATCTTACAGAAGCGCAGTCATTGGCAGAAGGATCTTATTTGTATTTTGGAAAAAAACAAGCCGATGGCCGTATCTCAATTTTAGATGACCCGTGGTTTACTGTCGTTTTATTTCGCGGCTATCAGGATTTATATGAAGTAGATCACAACTCAAAATATGTAGATACTATTATTACAAACATCGATTACGCCTGGAAAAATGCCCGCGACAATAAAGGTCTAGTTTACAGCAATTGGAATGCTGAAAAGGATGAATCAAAAACACCAAAATGGCTGCTTAATGAAGCCGCAGTAATTGAACTTTATGCCCGAATTGCATTAATAAAAAAATAAAACACTTTAAATTATTTTATAATGAAAAAGATTTCAAACCTATTATTTATCCTCATAAGCTGTATATTCAGTACAGTTTATGGTCAAAAAGAACAAAAAAAGTTATCTGATTATGTACATCCAAACATAGGAACAGCCCATAGTCGATGGTTTTTTTATACTCCCGCTGCTGTACCTTTTGGACTGGCGAAATTAGGTCCTTCTACCAATGCCCATTATGGTAATGAACAAGGTTGGGAAGCAACAGGATATGATGACCGTGACACCTCAATAGAAGGTTTTGCCTGTCTGCATGAATTTCAGGTTGGAGGAATTGTTCTCGCACCCTCTGTTGGGAAATTACAGACAATTCCTGGAACTCTTGAAAATCCGGACGAAGGGTATCGTTCCCGATTTGACAGAAAAGACGAATATGCTACTTCCGGATATTATTCGGTTCTACTAAAAGATTATAAGATAAAAGCAGAACTTACCGCTGCAAAAAGAGTCGGTTTCCAGCGTTATACTTTTCCAAAATCAAACGAATCTCATATTATATTTGATATCGGAAACAGACAAGGCGAAAGCGGTGTAGTAAAAGAATCAAAAGTAACCATGACCCCAGATGGTCGCATAGAGGGTTATGTAATTACTACTCCGGAATACGTAAAAAAATATCAGGCAGGTGCCGAAGTGGCCATGTACTTTTCTGCCGTTTTGGATAAAAAACCAAAGACTTTTGGTGTATTCAACAAACAAGAAACACAACCTGACAAAAAAGAAATTTCGGGAATTGGAGCTGGTTTATATTTAACTTTTGACACCAAAGAAAATGAAACAATTACAGTAAAAATTGGTCTGTCGTATACTTCAATTGCAAATGCCAGATTAAATCTTGACACCGAGGCAAAAAGCACCAATTTTGATAAAGCAAAAAAGGAAGCACTTGCTACCTGGAATGAATATTTAGGAAGAATCACTGTTGAAGGTAAAAATGAAACCGATAAAATAAAATTTTATACCGGTCTATATCACGTTCTTTTAGGAAGAGGATTGTACAACGATGTGAATGGAGCCTACCCTATGAATAACGGGCAAATTGGTCAAATTCCATTAAATAGTGACGGAACTCTTAAACACAATTGTTACAATACAGATGCAATTTGGGGAGGATTTTGGAATTTAACCCAATTATGGGCTCTCGCCTATCCGGAATATTACGCTGATTGGATACAAGGACAACTACTGGTTTACAAAGATGCAGGCTGGCTTGGAGACGGACTTGCAAATAGTAAGTATGTTTCCGGCGTTGGTACTAATTTTACAGGTTTGGCAATTGCCTCTGCGTACAATTCAGGTATCCGAAATTTTGATGTAGCATTAGGTTATGAAGCTGCCTTAAAGAACGAAATTACCTGGAAAGACAGGATTGAAGGTGCGGGAAAAATGGATGTAAAACAATTTATAGAACATGGCTACTCACCACAACTGGACGACATAGGTTTTAATACCGTAACAGAAGGCTCCGGATTTTCAGCTTCGCACACATTAGAATATTCATACAGTGCTTTTGCAGTAGCACAATTTGCTAAATCATTGGGAAAAACCAAAGATTATGAACAACTAATAAAATTATCCAAAGGCTGGAAATTGTTGTATGATAAAGAAACTAAATTTATTCGCCCTAAATATGCAAACGGAAAATTTGTTGATAATTTTGATCCTTCACAACCATGGAGAGGGTTTCAGGAAGGCAATGCATGGCAGTATACTTTTTATGTTCCTCATGATATAGATGAATTAGTGGCAACACTTGGAAAAGACACCTTTAATGACCGATTGGAAACTATTTTTGAAAAATCTCAAAAAAATGTATTTGGCGGCGGTACTAAGATTGATGCATTTGCAGGATTATCAGGTTTTTACAATCACGGAAATCAGCCCAACCTGCATATTTCATGGCTGTTTAATTTTTCAGGAAAACCGTATCTCACTCAAAAATGGGTACATGCCATTTGCGATGAATTTTATGGAACAGAAGGAATACACGGTTATGGTTACGGACAAGACGAAGATCAGGGACAATTAGGTGCCTGGTACGTAATGTCATCTATAGGTTTATTTGATGTTAAAGGCCTAACCGAAATTAATCCGTCATACCAAATAAGCAGTCCGTTGTTTGATAAGGTAAGTATTAAATTACCTAAGTCATTAAACAGAAAAGATTTTACAATTGAAGTGACTAATAATTCTAAAAAGAATGTTTATCTGCAAGAAGCCGCTTTCAATAATACAGATTTAAAAAATTTAAAAATAAATTTGGATGAGATAAAAAAAGGCGGGGTCATGAAAATGATTGTTGGCGATAAACCAAGTCAAAAATGGTCTAACTAATTTTATTTACTAATAAGAACTTAAATAATAAATCATGCAAAAAGAGCACACTATTTTTAAACTCTTACCAATTTTACTGGGATTTTTTATCATGGGATTCTGTGATTTAGTAGGTATTTCGGTTACCTACGCACAATCTCAATTCAATTGGAGCGAGACCCAGGCCGGTTTTTTACCCTCTATGGTTTTTTTATGGTTCTTCATATTATCAATTCCCGCTGCAATAGCAATGGACAAATACGGTAGAAAAAATCTAGTTTCAGTGGGGTTGCTCATTACATTAATAGCTACTTTTATTCCTGTGGTTTCTTTTAATGAAACAAGCTGTTATATTACCTTTATTTTATTAGGAATAGGCAACACGATTTTACAAGTTTCATTAAATCCGTTGCTTACAAATATTGTCAATGGTAAACAACTCACCAGCTTTATCACCGGAGGACAATTTATTAAAGCAATCTCCTCTTTTGCAGGACCATTATTAGTTGGTTATTTTTCTTTAAAATATGGATCTTGGGAGAAGAGTTTTTACATTTATACCCTAATTACTTCTATTTCATTGGTCTGGTTATTTTTTACCAAAATAGAAGAAGTTTCATTTGAAAAGAAAACGGCCAGCTTTTCAAAAACAATTAGTCTGCTAAAAGACAAGAATATTTTATTGTCATTTCTTGGTATTCTGTGTATTGTAGGTCTGGATGTGGGCATGAATACCGTAACGCCAAAACTACTAATAGAAAGAGCTGGTTTAGCCAAAGAAGCTGCCACATATGGTTCAAGCTGGTATTTTGCAGCCCGTACAATTGGCACCGTATTTGGTGTATTTTTATTGAGTAAATTCTCTGAGAAATCATTTTTTAAAATCAATATGATTATAGTACTATTGGCATTAGCAGGCTTAATTTTTGTGCAAAATCAATCTCTAATTCTCTTATTGGTTTGCATAATTGCATTTGGATCATCGAGCATTTTTGCTGTAATCTATACTTTAGCCATAAAATCACAGCCATCCTTAACAAATGAAATATCAGGATTAATGGTAACAGGAGTCGCAGGTGGCGCTATAATCCCTCCTTTAATGGGATTTGCAACAGATTACATTGGCACTCAGCAAGGTGCCGTAGGCATCATTACCTTATGTGCTGTTTATCTCGTTTATTGCTCGTTTAGACTAAACAATTCGATACAAGTGAAATAAAATAACTGCCAAAATGCATAAACAAACATTTCGGATTCCGGATTTAATACTGGAAGCTTTATAAAAATTTATTACTTTTTGCTCTAAAAGATCTTCAATTATAATTTATAGTTGGAGATTTTTTTTTAGAAAAAACTCAAAATCATTCGTTATAAAACGAATAAAATGTATTTTTGCTCCCGAAACAACGAAATCAAATCTTGAAGAAGTTTATTATCATAGTACTTTCTTGTATGCTTCTGGTGCCATCCTTTGGCAGTTTCTTTGTTTATACCTCTTTCAAATTAAATCAGGACGAAATTTCGAAAACCATTTGTGTACAACGCAAAATGCTTTTTAATTCCTGTAACGGTCGATGTGAACTTCAAAAAAGTTTAAAAAAATACGCCGACAATGAAAAGAAAATGCAAAACAATCTGAAAGAAAAAGTAGACATTGTTTACATTCAAAATACAATTACAAACGAATTCAAATTAGTGAGTCCAATAGAATCTAAAGCAAAACTTTTTGCTGTTTTAGATCAAAAACCTATTGCTGTTGCGACAACTACTTTTCGCCCTCCATCCTATTTTATATAATTTTTAAAAATCACATTTCAATTGTATTGAGATGGTTTTTCGTTGTTCATCAAACAACGAAAACGTGTTTACGCACATTTTAAATTTAAATTATATAAAATTCATAAAATGAAAAATACTTTATACAAAGCATTTGTTATTGTTGCAATTGCTGTATCACTAGTTTCATGTTCAAACGACGATAATAACGAAACAACTTCAGGAAACGGAAATATTACTTTAAAATTCGACAATGCTTTTGGCGCCAACGACCTAATTTTAAACACACAAGGCAACACCACTTCAAACAACGAAGTACTAAAAATTAGTCTTGTAAAATATATTGTTAGCAACGTTGTACTTACAAAAGCTGACGGAACTACTTTTACCTACCCTAAAAGCAAAAGCTATTTTATCGCAGACGAATCTACTGCTGCCGGACAACAGTTTAAACTAACAGATATTCCTGCAGGAGATTACGTAAAAGTAAAATTTGGCATTGGAGTCGACGAAGAACAATGGAAATTAGGCGCGGCCGGACAAGGCGATTTTTTGGCTCAGGCAGATGATGCAGGAATGCTGTGGTCATGGGCTGCAGGATATAAATTCTTTGCTCTCGAAGGAACTTTTACCTCTGCAACTGTTACCACACCAACTCCTTTTATGATTCACACCGGAAAAACCGGAACAGACTATAACTATACCGAAGTAACTGTAGACCTGCCAACAAAAGCTTTGGTTCGCGATAACATCACTCCTGCCGTTCATATTATTACAGATCTTTCTAAAATTATCGACGGCAAAAACAAAATCAAACTTTCTGATAACAACGCAGGCGGAATGGGTGCCATGATTATGGGCGGAGCCAACTTACCGTTGATTACGCAAAACATCAGCGCTATGTTTAAAGTAGATCACGTACACAACGACTAAATTTATTTTAAGGAGCACAAAAATTTCGGTTCACCAGAAATAACGTCCCGCTATCCACTATATCTTTTTTGTCCGCCGCGGCGGACAAAAAAGGATATCGCTCCTATCGGGGCTAAACGAGAAATTTTGTGCTTCTAATAAACCAAAGAGCAACACACAAAGAAATTTTAATGCCATTGTAATTTGTGCAAATTCGTGCAATTGCTTCGCCTGTTCGCTAACGCTCGAGCCGTGGCAAAAAAAATAAATCGGATTGTTCTTTATAAATAAAAAATCATGCTGAAAATAAAATATTTTCTATGGCTGATGATTCCGTTGTTATGGAGTTGCTCTAGTGAGGAAGATGAATATGTAAATATTCCGTTGGAATTTAATGTTCCGTCAAACTTTCCTGCTTTAGCGTACAATATTGCACTGAATCCACCAACAGAAAAAGGCTTTGAATTGGGCAAAAAGCTATTCTACGACGGACGTTTAGCGTCTGATGGAGTAGTTTCCTGCGGGTTTTGCCACATACAAGCCAACGCTTTTACGCATCACGGACACACAGTAAGTCATGGCGTAGATAATGCCCAAGGAACAAGAAACACGCCATCGATTCAGAATCTGGCGTATCAAACTACATTTATGTACGACGGAGCGGCAGATCATTTGGACTTGCAGCCTATAATTCCGTTGACGAGCATTATCGAAATGAACGGAAATTTGAACGCTATTTTGAAAATGATGAAAGCCGACAAAGAATATCAAAAATTATTTGGGCTAGCTTTTGACGATGGCGCCATTACAACCGAAAATATGCTAAAAGCACTTTCGCAATTTATGGTGATGGTAGTTTCCTCCAATTCAAAATTTGACAAATACAGACGTAATGAAGTTGGCGGAACTTTAACATCAGACGAGTTGGCGGGTTACGATTTGTTTAAATCAAAATGTGCTTCGTGCCACGCAACCGATTTACAAACCGACAATTCGTTTAGAAATAATGGTTTGGCTGTAAACCCAATGGTAAATGATGTTGGTCGTTATAAAGTTACAGAACTGGCGAGTGATTATTACAAATTCAAAGTACCAAGTTTGCGTAATGTAGAGGTTTCAGGACCGTATATGCACGATGGAAGATTTGGAACTCTCGAAGGTGTTTTGGATAATTATGCAAGCGGTATAGAAAACTCGGCAACGCTGGATCCTATTTTAAAACAGAACGGAAAATTTGGAATTTCGCTTTCTGATACGGATAAAAAACAAATCATAGCTTTCCTGAAAACGTTGACGGATAATGAATATTTAAAAGATAAACGTTTCTCTGAATATTAACACGTTTGTGTAAATTATTTCTAACACATAGAAACATAGATTAAAATTTAAAAGAAGGCGTTTCACTTATTTAAAATACACATAGCTTACTATGTAGAAAAAACAGATTTCAATAAAATGGGTGAGCATTTTGATGAAGTATATCACCAAAGTTGTCATTTCGACGGAGGAGAAATCTTCGCGAGAAGCTCGACAAAGATTGAATTCTCGTCGCAGAGTTACTTACGGAGATTTCTCCTCCGTCGAAATGACAAGATTGTGTTATCAAGAATGTCAAAAAAACAAAATACATAATGAAAACTGGAGTCCTAGCCCCGATTGCAGTGGAAAGCCTTTTTGAAAAAAGACCTAATTTTTCTTGGGTTTATAAAGCGACCAGCGGAAGCTTTATAAAAACATAGAAAAATGGGATTTTGAGAAAAGCTTGAAACGAAAAGCGGGATCAGCTCCTAAAAATAATAAGAATGAAAATGAGAAAAATAATAGTAATGTTGGCGCTTTTGGCTGGATTTTCGGGCTTTAGTTTTACCGTAAAAGATAGTATTTCGGGCTTTACGTTTCAGCGTTTGGCGATGATGGAAGATTTTGATTGTGATGCCTGCGGATGTTCTGCAAGTGGCGGAAGCATGGGTTTTGGTTCTATGCTGAATAACAATTTTGTGGGTTTAAGATATATGAAACAAAGTTACACGAGCCGCGACGGAATCTTCGCCAATTCGCCGTGGATAGATGAAAATTTTAATACGATTCAGGCTTGGGCAAGAATTCCGGTAACAGAGAAAATTCAGATTTCGGCATTGGTTCCGTATCATTTTAACAAAAGAGCTTTGACGGCCGGAACTGAAAATATTGAAGGTTTAGGAGATATTACCGTGATGGCTTTGTACACGGTTTTTGAAACGAAAAAAGACAGTACGTTTTTTACGCACAAAGTAAATCTTGGTGGTGGTTTAAAACTTCCGACAGGAAAATTTACTGAAGCCAATAATTTAGGAAGCGTTAATCAGAGTTTTCAGTTAGGAACCGGAAGCTGGGATTTTCCTATAGTTTCTGAATATGTGGTGAAACATAAAAACTTAGGCTTAAACACAACGCTGAATTACATTTTTAAAACTGAAAATAATAAAAATTATCAATACGGCGATCAGTTTAATTATGCAGGAACTTTCTTTTATTTGTTCGATTTAAAATCGGTTCAGTTGGTTCCGCAGGCTGGTTTGGCTGGTGAAGTTTACCAGACTAACAAACAGCACAATTTAGACTTACCCAATACGGCGGGTGATATTTTGTTTAGCAAATTTGGCATTGAAGCCGGAAAAGATAAATTTTCATTTGGATTAAACGTTATGCTGCCTATTAACCAAAACTTATCAAGCGGTAATATGGAGGCAAATTACAGATGGAGTGTAAATTTGAATTATACACTTTAATTTTTTAAACCAGAATAAAAACAACGAAAACAAGCTTTGAGAAAAATCATTATCATATTTCTTTCCTTTATGCTTTTGATGCCATCATTTGGCAGTTTCTGCGTTTATACCACATTCAAATTAAACCAGAAAGAGATTTCGAAGACCATTTGTGTACAGCGCAAAATGATTTTTAATTCTTGTAATGGTCGTTGTGAGCTTCAAAAAAGCCTTAAGAAATATGCTGACAACGAAAAGAAAATGCATGACAACCTGAAAGAAAAAGCAGAAGTAATTTATATTCAGAATATTGCTTTAAATCCTTTCAAATTAGTCGCGCCAATAAGATCTCGAAAAGCCATTTTTGCTTATTTCGATAAAAAACCAATTTCGGTTTCGAATGCTACTTTTCATCCTCCCTCTTATTTGATATAGATTTTAGTCCCACTTTTCAATTATTTTGAAGGGCTTTTACTCGTATTCTACCAAGAGAATATCGATTACTTTTTAAAATTTATATCATTTAAAATGAAGAAAACATACCTCATCCTATTACTTATAGGACAATGTGTCGCAGCTCAAAATCAAACAGAAAAAGACACCACAAAATCTCAGGAACTGGAAAATGTTTTTATAACAGCCAATCGTACAGCCACTTTACGAAAAGAAACTCCAGTTGCTATAAGCAAAATAACTGCCAAAACTATTAATGAAACCAAAGCTACGGCGGTTTACGAAATCATCAATAAAACACCCGGAGTATTGATGGTAAATTTAGGAAACGAGCAGCATATGATGTCGATCCGTCAGCCTATGACAACCAATGCTTATTATTTATATCTGGAAGATGGTTTGCCAATTCGCCCAATGGGAATTTTTAATCACAATGCTTTACTTGAAATTAATCAGTTTAATTTGCAAAGTATCGAAGTTGTCAAAGGCCCTGTTTCCTCTTTATACGGACCTGAAGCGGTTGGGGGAACTATCAATTTGATTTCGCTAAAACCGCCGGTTGATCCGGAATTCAAATTTGGTGTTCAGGCTGATAATTATGGTTACAGAAGATTTCAGGCTGCAGGAGGAGCAACGATCGGGAAAGTTGGTTTTCATATTGCAGGAATTTCCAGTTTGCAGGAAAACGGTTGGATGACGTATTCTGATTATAATAAAGACAATCTGAATGCGAGAATCGATTATAACATCTCTCCTTCTACCCGATTGATCAGTAATACGATGTATGGAAAATATTATTCTGACATGAGCGGAACGGTTAATGAAGATTCTTTCAACAATAGAACATACAAAAGTACTTCTAATTTTACCTATAGAAAATCTGATGCTTTACGAACAAGATTAACACTGGAACATGATTGGAACAGTAATTCGAGCAGTTATATTACAGGATATCTGCGTGACAATAAATTAGGTCAAAATCCTTCGTACGGAATTAGATGGAGCCCAACTGTAAATCCTACAACGGCAAAAGGCGAAGTAAATTCGAACAACTTTAAAAGTTACGGCGCCATTGGGCAACATACGCAAAAGTTCGATTTTTTGAATACAAAATTGGTTGCCGGAGCTTTATATGATTATTCTCCAGTAACGTATTGGTCGTATGTTATTGATCTAAAAGCCAATCTAAATCCCGGAGAAGCTGGTAAACAAACCGTAAATTCTTATGAAATCATTGCACAACATCCGGACTCAAAACTAGCCGATTATAGTGCAGACATTTATAACGCTGCAGGTTATGCACAAGTAAGTTTTAATCCCATCGAAAAACTGATTATTACGGTTGGCGGGCGTTATGACAATATGAAAGTGAATTACAATAATGCTCTTGACAATTCTACCGGAAGTAAGCTTTATGATAAAGTAACTTTTAAAGCTGGTGCCAATTACAACCCAGTTGATTTTGCTGGTTTTTACGGCAATTATTCTCAAGGTTTTGCACCTCCCGGAATCACCTCTATTTTTAGAACAAAACCTGGAACGGGCGGAACAACTGGCGTTACTGCTGATTTTTATTATAATCTGGAACCTGCCACTTTCAATAATTACGAAGTTGGCGGATGGCTTTCTTTCTTTCAAAATAAATTAAATTTTGATTATGCTTTGTATTATATGGAAGGTAAAAATGAGTTACTAAACATTAAACTCGCTGATAATTCAACAGATTATCGTTCTGCTGGGGAAACGCGTCATAAAGGAATTGAGTTTGGCGCTTCGTATCGTCCTTCAAAACAATTCAACATTCGTCTTGGCGGAACTTATGCACAACACACTTATATCGATTTTAAACTTTCGGACAAACCAAGCGATCCTGTTCAGGATTTAAACGGAAAAGAAATGCCGGCAGCCCCAAAATGGTCCGGGAATTCTGAGGTAAGTTATTACCCGAACTGGCTCCCGAATCTGAGAACTTCGGTAGAATGGCAACTTGTTGGAAGTTATTATCAGGATCAGATCAATACCATAAAATATAGCGGTTATAATATATTCAACGCCAGAGTTGGTTATCAATGGAAAAAAATTGAAGTATACGGAAACGTGCTTAACCTAACCGATAAATTGTACGCTTATAATGTTTCCCGAGCCAATACCGCAAATGCTCAGCCCACTTATACCGCAGCCGCACCAAGAACTTTTGTGTTTGGAATACAGTATAATTTTTCATTAAAAAAGTAAGTTTTTGCCAATATTTTTTGCCACTCCCGATAGCTATCGGGATAAAAAGATTAACACAGATTATTTTAAAAAAAATCATTCTAATTCTGTAATCTGTGGCTAAAAAATAAAACAATAAATCATAAGAATATAAATATGAGCAAAGAAATAAAAGACAAAAAATCTAGAAAAAAAGACTCTAAGTTGGTCAAGAAAATCAAACAGCACATGTACAAATGGCATCGTGCGATTGGGTTAATTACCATCATTCCGGTGATCTTCTGGACGCTTTCAGGATTGATGCATCCGTTTATGGCGCATTTTTTTAAACCTGAAATCGCACATGATAAACTCGAAACGCAAGTAATTGACAAAAGTCAGTTACACTTTTCGATTCAGGAAGTTTTACAGAAAAATGAACTAACGCAATTCAAGAATTTCAGAATTGTTACCTTCAACAATAAAACCTATTATCAGCTGAAAACTATAATTGGTGAATTGTGGTATTTTGATGCTTCGACTGCTAAAAAACTAGAAAACGGAGATCAAAAATATGCCGAATGGCTTTCGCGTTATTTTCTCGATGACCAAAAAAGTGCCGTGAAAAATAGTGAAGTTGTAACCGAATTTACTTCGCAATACAAATATGTCAATCGTTATTTACCTGTTTACAAATTAAGTTTCGATCGTCCGGATGCTATGCAGGTTTATGTAGAAACATCTTCCTCTAAACTGGCAACTTATAACCCAACTTCAAGACAAGCTTTTATTTGGTTCTTCGACACTTTTCATAATTGGTCGTTCATAGATGCGATAACAAACAACAGCATCCGAATCATTACAATGATTTTCTTATTGTCCATCATTGGCTTTTCTGCCTTGAGCGGAATTTTAATTTATGGTTTACTATGGAAACAATTTAAAAAAACTGATAGTTTAGCACCTAAAAAAGGTCTTAGAAAATACCATCGCCAAATTGGAATTTGGATTTCTCTTTTTACTTTAACATTTGCTTTTAGCGGAGCTTATCACGCCACAACAAAATGGAATCCGTATACTTTATCGCAAATGGTTTACGAACCAACATTTGAAACCAAAGAAATTCCGGTGGCCAATAATAAGCTGGATGTAGACTGGAGCCGTTTTCAGAATGCGAGTATTATTACTTTAAATGACACAACATATTTCCGTTGCGAATTGCTGGAGAAACAAAAATTCAAAACATCGAAATCAGATTCTAATTCAAAGTGGAATAAAAAAGACGATCCAAAATCTGAGGTAGTTTACATTAATGCTGCAACCAACAAAGTTGCGCCAAATCTGGACTTTCAATATGCTGAATTTCTGGCTTATTATTTTACAGATGGCGCTCCTAAACTTGCTTGTTGCGAAATGGATCAAAGTTCAGATGAACCTCATGCTTCGTTAGAAAACGTAAAATTATTAGATTCTAAACTCCTAACTGATTTTAGCAGTCGCGAATATGGCTTTGTCAACAAAAGATTGCCGGTTATAAAACTGGCTTATGATACACCCGAAAAAACAACTTATTTTATCGAAACTTCGACTTCAAGATTGGCAGCTGTCGTTAAAAACAGTGATATGGTCGAAGGTTACTCGTTTGCTATTCTCCACAAATTTTTGTTTATGGATTGGGCAGGAAAAAACATTCGGGATCTAACAATGGTTGTAGCCGCACTGACTATTTTGATTGTAAGTATTTTGGGATTTATCTTGTTTTTGAAGAAATAGTTTCAAAGATACTAAGGCACTAAGTTGCTAAGGTTCTAAGTTTGACAACTTCTGTTGAATTTTACTCAAAATTTCTCGCAATCCCGATAGCCATCAGGAGCGAAGCTACAAAGTTGTTTTGCTTAGCCCCTAGCTTCAGCTAGGGGAATACTATTTAAATAGAAAAAAGGCTTTAGCCAAACCCATAAAGTTTGGCTAAAGCCTTTTTGTTTCCGTTAATATTTCCATCCAGCTAAAGCTAAATGTCATTAAGTTAAGAAAAAAATCTATAAAATTACTTAAGCGTTTAATCAAGAAAGTAATTATAAAAATCCGTTTTTATCAGCGTTTTCGCTTTAGCGAATCAGTGAAATCAGCGTCTAATTTTGACGCGGATAAAACAGATTTACTTCGTAAAAACGCAGATAGAAACGGATTTGATTTGTAATAATTTTATTTTCTAAAAGCTTAACTTAATGACATTTAGCTTTAACTGGACGCTATTTAATCTTACTTTTTAAAATAAAAATTTGTGACTTCGCGAGATTAAATCTACAATTATTACTCACCTGTCAAGCACAATCTATATTCTTAGCAACTTAGTAACTTAGCCTCTTAGCAACTTATCTAGGATTCTCTTCAAAATAACGCGCCTCAATTCGTTTAATATCTTTGATCGAATTTTTGGCCCAGGCCAAGCGTTTCTCCAAAATTTCTTCTTCGGATAAATGCCAGTTGATATCTGATTTTTGTAATCTGTTGGTTAAGTTCTGAATGATGATCGCGGCAGAAACAGAAATATTCAGACTTTCTGTAAAACCGACCATTGGGATTTTAAGGAAACCATCTGCTTTTTCGAGAATTTCTTGTGACAATCCGTCTCTTTCTGTTCCAAAAAATAAAGCGCTTGGTTTTGTAATATCGAAATCCTCCAGCAAACAATCATTTTCATGAGGCGTTGTGGCAATAATTTGATATCCCTGATCTTTTAAAGTCGAAATACAATTGGTAACAGAATCAAACTGATTAATGTCTACCCATTTTTGGGCACCCATTGCAATTTCTTTATCGATTTTTTTTCCGTAACGCTGTTCGATAACATTCAGTTCCTGAATCCC
>Ga0247815_10000579_pt1 | contig 28507 bp, 15 predicted proteins | sample UWRJL194509B1_FD_181014 | JGI IMG/M metagenome (GOLD analysis project Ga0247815, IMG submission 181014) | Plant litter microbial communities from Arlington Agricultural Research Station in Wisconsin, United States - UWRJ-L194-509B-1 | ecosystem: Environmental > Terrestrial > Plant litter >...
TTCCGATTGCAGGTAAATATCGTTTGGTAGACATCCCTATTTCCAATTGTCTGAACTCAGGCATACACCGTATGTTTGTACTTACGCAGTTCAATTCGGCTTCGTTAAATAAACACATCAAAAATACTTACCATTTCAGTCATTTTAGCGATGCTTTTGTTGATATTTTGGCGGCTGAACAAACACCTGACAATCCTACCTGGTTTCAGGGAACTGCAGATGCCGTGCGTCAAACCATGCATCATTTGCTGCAACACGAATTTGAGTATGTCCTGATACTCTCAGGAGATCAGCTGTACCAGATGGACTTTAATGAAATGCTGCTTGCACATGAGGCAAGTGGTGCAGAAGTTACTCTGGCCACTATTCCAAGTACTGCAAGGGATGCTACAAGTTTTGGTATCCTGAAAGCCAATGAAGATAATATTATTACATCTTTTATTGAGAAGCCAAGTGCTGACTTACTGGTAGACTGGGCATCTGATACAGGGCCTGAAATGCAGGCAGAAGGTAGAAATTATCTGGCTTCTATGGGCATCTATGTATTTAACCGCGACCTGCTGGTACGCATTTTTGCTGAAAACCCGGACGAAAAAGACTTTGGAAAAGAGATCATCCCCAGGGTGTTGCAGGAGCAGAAAGTATTGAGTTTTCAATATGAAGGTTACTGGACGGATATTGGTAATATCTGTTCATTTTTTGAAGCCAATCTTGGCCTGACGGATGATATTCCAAAATTCAATCTTTTTGATAGCCATCAAAGCATCTTCACGCGTCCGCGTATGTTGCCGCCAACTAAAATACTAAGTACTTCACTAAACAAAGCAGTTATTGCGGAGGGATGTATCCTGAATGCTGATTGCATTAAACATTCAGTTATTGGAATACGCTCCCGGATAGGTAATGGTACCACGATAGAGAATGCCTATATAATGGGTAGTGACCGTTACCAGACACTGGCGGAAATAGCCGAAGAAAACGAAGCTGGTAACCCGCTGATCGGAATTGGAGACCGCTGCAGGATTGTAAACGCAATTGTTGACAAAAATGCCAGAATAGGTAACGACGTTCAGATCAATGGTGGAACCCACCTGCCTGATGGGGATTTTGCGTCTCATGCAGTTAAAGACGGAATTGTCGTCGTTAAAAAAGGTGCTATCATTCATAACGGAACAGTTATAGGATAGAAGGCACTTATTGGTATATAAAAAAGAGGATAATCGTTATGGTTATCCTCTTTTTTTTAAATTACTATCGTAGTATTATTGGCAGTCGGGTGCCCGGTGCAGATCAAAACCCTTCCCTGTGCTATTTCCTGATCAGTTAAGATTTCATTGTAATCCATTTTTACGCCCCCGGTCGTGCATGTTGCCACGCAGGAACTGCAAATACCTGCCCTGCAACTGTAGGGTACATTGATGTTGTGTTCTAAAGCAACCTGCAAAATCCTTTTAAAATATGGAACCTCCAGCTGGTAGGTATTCTGATTAAATTCGAGAATAACATTGTACGTGTTTTTATCCTTAACCTCTTTTTCAGTCATATCGTCATCGTCTGCTTCATCCTCAGGAATAAAGTATGTTTCTTTCTTGATCTGATCAAGTCGAAATCCCATCGATAGCAGAGAGATGCGGCACATGACCATATAGTCAATTGGACCGCAAGTGTAACAAAGTGCATCTGACTGATCGTATTTCAGGTTGGCGTTGAACAGGTCGTGGATCAGAAAACTGTTTAACCTGGCAAACTGGAGACGTTTCGAGTCACTAAACAGGTAAATGAGTTTGAAGCGCTCTGGAAAACGTTCCTGCCAAATATTTAATTCATCGTAGAATAGTGTAGAGGCCTGCGACTTGTTACTGTAAATAAGTACGATATGAGAATTTTCCTCCCGCAATAGTGCGGTTTTCAAAATAGAGAATACCGGTGTAATTCCTACGCCGGCCGCAAAAAGGAAAACTGTGCGTTTAATAGCTTTTAACGGGGAATAAGTAAATAGGCCGGTAGGGGGCAAAGCGGTCAGTATATCACCCACTGCAGTTTTGTGATGCAAATTCTTGGAAATTTCTCCGTTTTCAACCAGTTTAACCGCAATGCTGAGTGGTTCATCTGCGTCCGGCGAACTGCAGATGGAATAGGATCTTCTGATTTCCTTGCCTTTAACGTCAAACAGGACTGTCAGAAATTGTCCTGCTTCATATGCTGGTATTATACCATCCAGCGGTTCAAGGCGGATAAAAACGTTTTCACCAGGCTGTTGTGAAATTTCTGTAATACGTAACTGCAGTGTGGTCATCAGACAAATTTATAGAATTCCTTTAAACATAATTAAAAACCAGCGAGAAGATGGTCTTTTCACGGGGGATGGAGCTAACTTCCAGACTGCCATAGTGCATTTTCATGATGTTCCGCGTAATGGTCAGGCCAATCCCTGAGCCATTTTTTCTGGTGGTAAAAAACGGGACAAATATTTTTTCCAGTACATCGGGTTCAATTCCCTTTCCGTTATCGGCTACATCGATAAACAATTTATTTTGTTCCAGACGGTAATCTATTTCAATTAGTGGGCTGGGCGTGTCTTCAAGTGAATAGATGCTATTGGTTACCAGGTTGATCAGCGCCTGCTCTACCAGTTTAAGGTCTACATTCACTGTAATCTTTGAGGATGTCTGGCCTACCTTAAGTTTTATATTTTTTGCTGCGGCAAAAGGTTGCATCAGCACCTGTATGTGTTGTAAAATCCCTCCAATACTGTGAAATTCAAGTTCGGGAGTAGGCAATTCAGCAATCAGACGGTAATCCTTTACAAAATCCAGCAGGCCCTCCGATCTCCTTTTAATAGTCTTGATGGCTGGTTTAAGATCCTCAAGGTCTTCTTTATCCAAATAATCTTTGTTTGCCACCATACTGTTTACTGTGTCAGAAAGGGAACTGATCGGGGTAATGGAGTTGAGAATTTCATGGGAAATAACGCCAATCAGCCTGTTCCATGCTTCAATTTCCTTCTGTTCAATTTCATCTTTAATATTTTGAAAGGAAATGATCGTGTAGTCGGCCCCATATAAATTCAGGGGAATAACTTCTGTAGATAACTGGATCAGTTTCTCCTGTATTTTCAATTCCAGAAACCTTTTACCTCCTTTGCGGATATGATCTATCTCTGCGCTGAACTGCGGCAGATGTTCCTTTAGCCGATGCCAGTATTTGTAAGCAGGCACATTCAGCAGCGCTGCGGCCGCTTCATTGAAGAATGCGATTTCAGTCTGACCAGCACTGTTTTTCGACTCTTTCACAACAATTACCCCCACGGGCACCTGTTGCAGAATAGTTTTGATGAGCTGGAACATGGCGTCCTGTTCCAGTTGGATGTCTTTATGGGTCTTAATAATATCGTCAAAAGAACTGTACAGGTCAGGAAAGCTACCTTTGGTACTTTTATTCTTAAAATTCAAGGTATGGTCGCGCGTTTTTATGGCAAGAATAAACCTCTTGATGTCTGACCTGATCTGGTTAATATAAGTATACAGGGAAACAATCGCACCGAGCAGGATAAAAGAAACACCTGCAATGGTAAACCACAGTTTTGTTTCTAAAATCAGGTATACCAGCAAAACGCCTATTACATTGATAAAAAGTAATTTGAATATAAGCCGGAAGGTGAAACGCTGGTAAAACATAAGCCTATAATCCAAATTTTTCTATCCTGCGGTATAATGCTGCACGGGTGAGCCCAAGTTCCGCGGCCGCGCGGGAAATATTGCCTTTATGGTTATCTATAGCTTTTTGTACCATCATTCTTTCCATTTCTTCCAGGTCCATATTTGCAGTTACCGGTGTGCTGCTTCCAAACCTTTGCGGGCTCAATTGCAGGTCGGTTTCGGTAATTTCAGTGCCGTCAGCCATAATAATTGCCCGTTCAATGACGTGCTGAAGTTCTCTTACGTTGCCCGGCCAGTGATAACCTAACAAAGTTTTTGCCGCCTTATCATTGATACGGGTAATATTTTTATGGTATTTGGTGCTAAAGCTATGTAAGAAATGGTCTGCCAGCAACAAGATGTCTTCTGCGCGCTGGTGCAGAGGCGGCAACACCAGTTCAACCGTATTAATTCTGAACAATAAATCCTGCCTGAAAGTTCCTTTGGCAACCATATCATTCAATGGCATATTAGTAGCTGTTATCAGTCTCACATTAACCTTTCGGTCTTTACTTTCTCCCAACCTCGTAACTGTACGGTTTTGCAGCACTGTCAGCAATTTCGACTGCAAGGGTAAAGAAAGATTACCAATCTCATCCAAAAATATCGTCCCGTTATCCGCAAGTTCAAACCTGCCGGGCCTGTCATCACGCGCGTCAGTAAACGCTCCCTTTGCATAACCAAAAAGTTCACTTTCAAAGAGGTTTTCGTTGAGTGACCCAAGGTCAACGTGCATAAATATATGGTTCTTCCTCAGTGAATGTTTATGCAGTTCGTAGGCAAATACCTGCTTTCCAGTTCCGTTCTCGCCTAATATCAGCACATTGGCATCTGTTGGGGCTACTTTTATCAGCGTATGCTGGAGTTGTTTGATGGGAGCAGAGGTACCAATGATATGTTCAAATTTTCTTGCGATATCGTTCTGAAGCGAGGAATGAATTTTCTCCAGTTTTTTTACTTTTTTAGTAGACTGCCTCAGTTTGGATGCTGCGGAAAGTGTGGCATACAATTTATCGTTTTCCCAGGGTTTGAGAATGAAATCAGTAGCCCCTTTTTTGATTGCCTGTACTGCCAGTTCTACATTGCCATAGGCGGTCATCAGGATCACCACATAATCTTTATCTATTGATAGGATATGTTCTAACCAGTAAAGCCCCTCACGTCCGTCACTTGCGCCTTTTTGATAATTCATATCCAATAGAATGATATCGATCTCATTATGGCTCAACAGTACATTGATCTCTTTCGGAGATTTACAGATCACTACCTGATTGAAATGCTGCTTTAAAAATAATTTAGCACTGAGCAGGATGTCATCATCATCATCAATTACCAAAACGTTTGCTTCTGTCATATTACAAAGATTTCTTCAAAAATAAATGAATTGTCCGATGTTGTACATCAAGTGTCCGATAACGAACGGTAATTTTAATGTTAAATATGTAAATATCTGAAATTTAATGCTTTAAGTTGGTGGTTTCCGTTTGGCATATCCTTGGTATAAGGGTTAGCAGCATACAATACAGCAATGGACAAGATTATAGAGAAAAAAAGATTTAATAAGAAGACGGTCTTAATGATAGTTGGAGGTGTGTTGTTATTTACACTGGTAGCCTATGGCTATAAACTATCATTGAGTAAGGTCTATAAGGCCGATGCTGACAAACTGACGATAAGCAAAGTACAGTATGGTGATTTTGAGGATGTGGTTTTGCTGAACGCCAGTGTTGTTCCTCTCACCTCTGTTATTGTGAGTTCTTCTGAAGGCGGTACGGTTGCAGAAATATTTGTTGAAAATGGAGCAAGCGTGGTAAAAGGCACTCCTCTTCTGAGAATAGCCAATCCACATGCACTTTCGGGTTATACCACCAGTGAAACCGGTATTATTGAACAACAAAACCAATTACGCAAAGTGCGGCTGGACCTGGAACAAAATCAAAGGGTGATGACCCAGGATATGATGGTGATAGAGGATGCCTTACGGACTGCAAGCCGCAAGTACAAATTAGACAGCACTTTATTTGCGAAAAAGGTGATTACAAGAGAAGAATTTAATACTTCCAGCCAGGACTACGAATACAATAAAGGCAGGAAGGCAATCATGAAACAGGCAGTTAAACAGGAAAATCAAAGCCGGGTAATGCAGCTCAAACAGATAGATTTCTCTGTAGGAAGAATGAACGAGAGCCTGGAAGCCATTAGGGAAAATATTGAAAATATGACCATCAAAGCGCCTGTATCGGGGAGGCTGTCTTCGTACGACCCGGTTATTGGTAAATCATACACGGCAAATGAAATGCTGGGAAAAATTGATGTAATGCAGGGTTATAAATTGCAGGCGGGTGTGGATGAGTATTACATCAACCGGGTAAAAGAAGGGCAGTCGGCCAATTGTGAATTCAACGGAAAAACATACCAGTTACGTGTGAGTAAAGTTATCCCGGAGGTAACAGCCGGGCAGTTTCAGGTGGAACTTGTTTTCGAAGGCAAATCACCTGATGAATTGCGCAGGGGCTTATCTTTACAGGTAAAGCTTACCTTATCTGACAATAGCAAATCCTTACTGCTCGCTCAGGGACAATTTTTCCAGAGCACCGGTGGCTCATGGGTGTTTGTGCTGAAAGATGGAAAGGCCCAGAAAAGAAATGTGAAAATCGGACGTAAAAATTATCAGTATTATGAAATTATGGATGGCCTGCAAAAGAATGAAGAGGTGATTACCTCCTCGTACGATCAGTTCAATCAGTATGACGTTATAGAGGTCAGCAGATAAAAACACAGACAAGAATTAAAAAAAGAAGATCATGATAAAAATCGAGAACCTGGAAAAAATTTACAAAACGGAAGAAATAGAAACCACTGCATTGAACGGAATCAATATGCATGTTAAAGCAGGTGAATTTGTTTCCATAATGGGACCTTCAGGTTGTGGTAAATCCACCTTGCTGAATGTGATGGGACTTCTTGATAAACCTGAAAGTGGCAGCTACAAATTTTTGGAAACAGAACTTCTAACGATGAATGACAAGCAACGTTCCAACTTCCGTAAGCAGAACATGGGCTTTGTTTTCCAGAACTTCAATTTGATTGATGAACTAACCGTATTTGAAAATATAGAACTGCCTTTAATTTATAACAAGGTTCCTGCCACTGAGCGGAAGCGGCTGGTAAACGAGATCATCGAAAGAATGAATATTGTAAATCGTAGCGGGCATTTTCCACAACAGTTATCTGGTGGCCAGCAACAGCGTGTGGCAGTTGCCCGGGCACTGGTTACTAAGCCTAAGCTCGTTCTGGCAGATGAGCCAACAGGTAATCTGGACAGTTCACATGGTAATGAAGTAATGGAGTTGTTATGCGAGTTAAATGAACAGGGCACTACGATCGTTATGGTTACCCACTCTTCACATGACGCTAGTTTTTCCAACCGTATCATTAACCTGAAAGATGGTCACGTAATCTCAGAAAAAATAAATAAAAGCAGAACTGAGGAATTGATTTAAGGTGTTGTTAGTGCCATCAGGGCGGTCGGTCTCCATGAAGATTTCGTCTGGGGGTCTGCAAAAAGACCTGACCGTCCAATGGTATACTGGTAACAAAGTTATAATTTTTTTAAACCGATGCCATGTTCAAACTGAATTTTAAAATAGCATTAAGGAATATCTGGAAGAATAAGACTTCTTCACTGATCAATATCAGTGGCCTGGCTATTGGTTTGGCGGCTTGTCTGATTCTTTTGTTATGGGCATCCTATCACCTCAACTTTGATAAACAGGCAAAAGATCAGGAGCGTGTTTTTCAGGTGATGATGAATCACAAAGGAGCCAATGGCGCAATATCCTTAACCGGTCAAAGTACGGCCAATGTGATTGCCCCGCTCCTTAAACAGAAATACAGTTGGATTGAGGCCGCATGCCGTTTAAGCTGGGCATCGGAATTTTTAATTGCCAACGGCATCAATAGTTTTAAGAAAAGAGGGGAGTTTGCCGATCCCGGTATATTGGACATTTTTGATTATACATTCATCCATGGCGATCCAAAAACAGCGTTATTGCAACCAAATTGTGTAATCATCACTGTCTCAACTGCTAAAATACTTTTTGGAAGTACAGATGTGCTCAATAGATCAGTCCGTTTTCAGGATAGGAAAGACCTTACAATAAGCGGTGTAATTAAAGATCCGGAGGTAAATCAGTCCAGAACGTTCGACTATCTGATGCCCTGGTCAGTATACGAGTCTGAATTTGGATGGGTGAAAGAACCAAAATGGGAAAACTTCAACTACACCACGTTAGTGAAATTACGGCCTGGAACAGGGGTTGACGAAGTAAACAAAACAGTGAAGACCTTTTACCAGGAGAATGGCATTCCCAAAAAAGTGGAACTTTTTCTTTTTCCGTTCAGCAGGTTGCATTTGCACGATAACTTCGTCAACGGCCTGAACACTGGTGGCGCAATTGAAGAAGTGCGTCTATTTATCGGACTGGCCATTGGAATTCTGCTCATTGCCTGTATCAATTTTATGAACATGGCCACTGCAAAATCGGAAAAGCGTGCAAAGGAGGTTGGCATCCGTAAAACCATTGGGGCAAGCAGAAGCAGCCTCATTAGCCAGTTCCTGATAGAATCCCTTGTGTTAACACTGACAAGTGCAGTATTTGCTGTTATTTTCCTGGAAATGTCACTCCCGTATTTGAACCAGTTGCTGGAAATTCAGCTGGGTATAAATTATAGTGATCCGGTTACCTGGATGGGTGTGACTGCCGTTGTGCTTGTTACAGCATTTTTGGCAGGAAGTTACCCTGCTTTTTATCTTTCAGCCTTTAACCCGGTGCAAGTCTTAAAGAAACGGGGCACAACAAAAGGAGCGCTCTCTGTTAACCTGCGCCAGGTGCTGGTAGTTGGGCAATTTTGCTTTGCCGTCGTCCTTATTATTGCAACAACAGTAATTTATAGACAAATTCAGTATATCAAAGACAGACCAGTTGGGTATCAAATGGATGGCTTAGTTGAGATCAGTCAGGAGGGCCGATTGTCTGACAAATATGAAACTTTAAAAGGAAGACTAATGAAGTCGGGCGCCGTTAGTTCCGTATTGGAATCTTCCACAAGTATCTCCCGGGAAATGTCCAGTTCATCTGGGGCTGAGTGGCCAGGATCGTCAGAAGACGACAAGCTGATCAGGTTTAACACGATGGCCACTACTTATGGATTCATGAAAACAACAGGTGCCAAAATATTATACGGAAGGGATTTTTCTCCCGACTTCCCGTCAGATACTAATGGTTTGTTAATCAGCCATTCGGCCATGAAAGTGATGAACCTTAAAGATCCTATAGGAAAAATCGTAAAACATGACGGTATCAAATCCAATATTGTAGGGGTTTTTGAAGATATCATTTTGGGCTCCCCATCTGATGCTGAAAAACCACTGATTATTGGTTACGACAAGGAGTGGAACGGAATGGTTACCCTTAGGCTTAACCCACTGCATTCAATAGCTGATAACATTGCAACAATCAGCAAGATTGTTAAACAAATCAATCCGGCATATCCTGTAGAGATCAAATTTGTTGATGAGTTATACGTTGAAAAGATCAAATCACAAACAGTGCTTGGATTACTGTCTAACATAGCCGGGGCGCTGGCAATTTTTATCTCTTGTTTGGGATTGTTTGGATTGGCAGCTTACAGTGCAGAGCAGCGTACCAAAGAAATTGGGATAAGGAAAGTGCTTGGCGCATCCGTACCCAGCCTGATGAAACTGTTATCGCTCAGTTTTTTAAAGATGGTCGTCATTGCCATTATAATAGCTGTGCCGCTTGCAAATTATATCATGTCCAGCTGGTTAAAAAGTTTTGAGTTTCATACTTCGGTGAATTGGGTGATCATCCTGCTGGCGGCGGCCGGCACCATAGGAATTGCCTTATTCACCGTTAGTTTCCAGGCCTACAAAGCAGCGAAAGCAAACCCGGTCGACTCCTTAAAATACGAATAATCTAATCCTCTAGCCATGTTTAAACTGAACTTCAAAATCGCATTGCGAAACATCTGGAAAAATAAGACTTCGTCCTTCATCAATATCTGCGGACTGGCTATTGGATTAGCTGCTTGTTTATTGTTGCTGTTATACGTTGCTTATGAATATGATTTTGATACGCAATCTATTGATCAGGAGCAGACTTATAAGGTTTTAATGAATAACAAAGGAGCTAATGGGGAAATTGACCATACTTCAGGAAATACACCGAATACAATAGCCCCCCTTCTTAAACAGAAGTATACGTCTGTTAAAGCAGCAGCAAGGCTAGAAGACCAGGGGAAAAAGCTTATTGCCAATGGCAAAAATGTGATGAAGAGAAATACTTATTTTGCCGATGCTGATCTTCTCAACATATATAATTATACGTTTATCTACGGCGATAAGCGCAATGCGCTGACTGAACCCAATAGCGTAATTATCACAGCTGCAACGGCCAAATTGCTTTTCGGAACAACGGATGTGCTCAATAAATCTGTGCGTTATGATGATAAATCGGATCTCAAAATCACCGCGATAATTAAAGATTTGGCCGGAAATACCTCCGTTAGTTTTGATGTCCTGCTGCCATGGTCATTGAATGAAACCTATCGCCCCTGGATTAAAGCGCCAGATTGGGGTAATTATAATTATGTCACGTTAGTCAGGATGAATCCAGGAACTGATGTTACTAAATTTAATGTTTCTGTAAAAAATGTCATTAAGCAGCATGCTTCATGGTCAGCCGAGGAAATGTTTCTGTTTCCATTGAATAAATTGCATCTCTACGACACCTTTGTGAAAGGTGAAAGTGTAGGTGGTGAGATCGAGCAACTACGGTTATTCCTGGGCCTTGCCATTGGCATATTATTGATCGCCTGTATTAATTTTATGAATATGGCCACCGCCAAATCTGAAAAGCGCGCCAAAGAAGTTGGGATTAAGAAAACAATTGGCGCAACCCGTGGCAGTCTGATTACACAATTTCTGATGGAATCAATGGTACTAACAGTTTTGAGCACTATTTTGGCAATTGTACTGATTGAATTGTTTATTCCATTTTTTAACGTCCTGTTAGATATTAATCTTGGAGTAAATTATTTCAATCTATCGATTTGGATCAGCCTGTTAACTGTTGTAATGGTCACAGGTTTGGTTTCAGGAAGTTATCCTGCTTTTTACCTTTCTTCTATTAATCCTGTGCAGGTCCTGAGAAAACGTAACATAAAAACCGGACTATTTTCTGTGAGCCTGCGACAGATACTGGTCGTGTTACAATTTAGCTTTGCAGTAATATTGATTATCGCTACAACTGTAATTTATAAACAGATCCAGTATATTAAAAATCGGCCGGTAGGATATGAGATCAATCAGCTCGTAGAAATACCACAGGAAGGTTTATTGTATGAAAAATTGGATTTGCTAAGGGACAGACTGGTCAGATCTGGCGCAGTGTTGTCCATATACCAATCGTCTGGTACGATTTCAGGTGAAACTTCATCGTTTTCAATGGTTGAGTGGCCTGGGTCTTCTGAGGCAGATAAACTTCAAGAGTTTTCTCAGCTCGCAACTACTTATGATTTTGTCAAAACGACCGGTGTAAAGCTGGTTGATGGCAGGGATTTCTCCCGTAGTTTTGCTTCTGATAGTGCTGCTGTATTGTTAAACCAATCGGCAGTCAGGAGAATGAACCTGAAGAACCCGGTCGGTCAGACGATCTATGCCCATGGAAATAAGGTTACCATAGTAGGGGTATTTGAAGATTTTATACTTGGTTCACCTTCATTCAAAGGAAATCCGTTGATGGTACTTTTCATGAAGGGTTGGGGCGGCAAAGTGACTATGCGCATGAATCCTGCCAATAACGTTTCCACTAATTTAGCTACAGTACAAAAAATTGTAAAGGAAATAAATCCAGCCTATCCGGTTGAAATCACTTTTGTGGATGAACTGTACGCTGATAAGCTTAAAAATCAACGTTTATTGGGCGTTCTCTCAAATTTATTCGGTGGCCTCGCTATTTTCATCTCTTGTCTGGGCCTATTCGGCCTTGCAGCGTACAGCGCGGAACAGCGTACCAAGGAGATTGGGGTTCGTAAAATACTCGGTGCGTCGGTTACGAGTCTGATGCAGCTCCTTTCCCTCAGCTTTTTAAAAATGGTGGGTTTCGCTATAATCATTGCTGTTCCCATAGCCACCTATATGATGAATAACTGGCTAACCGGATTTGAATTTCATACCGACATCAGCTGGCTGATTATTTTGCTTACTGCAATAGCCACACTTCTGATTGCCCTGCTCACAGTGAGTTACCAGGCGTATAAAGCCGCTAATGCAAATCCCGTTGATGCGCTAAAGTATGAATAACACTTTGTTATTCCTTTAAAAAATGAGTTCAGTTTGTAACGGTATGAAAAGCTCATTGATCCGTGGAAGTCGAACTAAAAAAGAGATAAGAAGTCACTGACTGTAAATTAAATACTTAATCTGACCTGAAATGTTTACCCTCAATTTAAAAATTGCATTGCGCAACCTTTGGAGAAATAAGGTGTCTTCTTTCATCAACGTGATCGGTTTAGGTATTGGTCTTGCGGCCTGTTTGATACTTCTGATTTACGTGAGTTATGAATGGAAGTTTGACAAGCAGTCAAAAAATTCTGCAGACATCTATGTGGCCATGACCAATATCAGCGACAACAATGGAAAGATATTCATGACATTTGACGGAACAACTACAGCACTTGCGCCTCTGATTAAACAGAAAATACCAGAGGTTAAATACGTTGGCCGGATGGATTACGGGGGTAAAGGTTTAATAGCTAATGGCCAAAACAGTTTCAAAAAACAATCCAGATTTGTTGAACCTGATATTCTACGTATTTATGATTATCATTTCGTTTACGGTAATTCGGAACTGGCTTTGAACAACCCACATTCAGTGATACTTACTGAAACAATGGCGATGACGCTTTTTGGAACTACTAATGTGCTAAATAGGTCTGTTCTGTATTTTAACCGCTTTAATCTGAAGGTTACTGGAGTAATTAAAAACTTGCCATCCAACAGTACCGATCAGTTTGATTACCTGATGCCCTGGTCTTTTTATGAAGAACTGGATGCTGATGCCAAAGACCTGAACTGGGTCAATTTCAGTTACAATACACGTGTATTGATGAATGCTGATGTTAACCCTGACCTGGTCAACGAAAAGTTGGGTAAACTGTTAAAAAACTATGAGCAGTTGAAATTTGCAACGCATTTCCTTTATCCGCAGAATAAAATCCACCTGTATGGGAAGTTCGAAAATGGGAGAAATACCGGTGGTGATATTGAAAAAATATGGCTGTTTACCGGGCTGGCAATAGGAATTCTATTAATTGCCTGTATTAACTTCATGAATATGGCGACAGCCAAATCTGAAAGACGTGGCAAAGAGGTGGGAATCAAGAAAACTATGGGTGCAAGCAGGGCCTCCCTCATCATCCAGTTTCTGACCGAATCTATGGTACTGACCTTCATCAGCATTGCAATTGCCATTACACTTGTGGAAATATGCCTTCCGGTCACCAATAACCTTATCCATGTGGATTTGAAGATGAGTTATCTTGACTTTTACAACTGGCTGGCTATTTTGGCGCTGGGCCTGGTTACTGGTCTTATCGCAGGCAGCTACCCTGCATTTTATTTGTCTGCATTTAATCCTGTGCAGATATTAAAGCAGAAAACCCGTTTAAGGGGGCTTTTAAATGTCAGGCTGAGGCACATATTGATTGTCAGCCAGTTCTGCTTTACAATAATGCTGATCGTCTCTACATTGGTAATCTACAAACAGATTCAGTACATCAAAAATAAACCTATTGGCCTGGATGCAAATGCATTGGTTGAAATGCCGCAGGAAGGTGCGCTGCTGACGAGGTATGAAGTGATGAAAACCCGCCTGCTCGAAAGCGGCGCCGTCACCAGCATGTATCATTCGTACTCTGGTTTGGTGCATCACAATAATAATATAAGCGGAATTAAATGGCCTGGCATGTCTGATGACAATAGTGTCCAGTTTAATAAGGTACTAACTTCAGTAGATTTTATAAAGACAACGGGATTGAAGCTGGTGCAGGGACGCGACTTTTCAGCAAAATACGCGTCGGATACAGCTGCTGTCCTGGTAAGTTCATCCACGGTAAAAAAAATGTCTCTTGCTCAGCCATTAGGTCAGATAATCGACCTCTTTGGAGAAAAATTTACCATTATTGGTGTTTTTGACGATTATGTCTGGGATTCACCCTATAAATCCAATAATCCGTTAATCGTTACGATGAACGAGAAAAACAGAGGGGCACTTACGATGCGTCTTAACCCTCAACACAGCTTACGGGAGAATACAGCAATAATCGAAAGAATTGCAAGGGAGCTAAATCCGGGTTATCCTGTAGAACTGACTTTTGTCAGTGCTACTTATGCTGCGTTGCTCCAGCAGGAAGTTACATTGGGCATATTATCTAATTTGTTTGGAGGTTTGGCTGTGTTTATTTCCTGCCTTGGACTGTTTGGCCTGGCCGTATATAGTGCAGAGCAGCGTACCAAAGAATTTGGAATAAGGAAAGTTCTGGGGGCATCGGTTTATAGTTTAATTCGGTTGTTATCTGTTTCTTTCCTGAAAATGATTCTTGTTGCGATAGTGATTTCTATTCCTGTTGCTTATTATGCAATGGATCAATGGTTGCAAAAGTTTGAGTTCCACACCAATATATCCTGGTGGATCATCCTGATTGCGGCCGGTGGCACATTACTGATTGCTTTCCTGACCGTTGGTTCTCAAGCTTACAAGACTGCCACATCAAATCCTGTCGATGCTTTGAAATATGAATAATAACCGTAACTCATCCTGATATGTTTAAACTCAACCTTAAAATCGCCTTAAGAAACCTTTGGAGGAACAAAACTTCTTCAATAGTTAACATCAGTGGCCTGGCTATAGGTCTTGCTGCGTGCCTGTTACTCTTGTTGTATGTCTCCTACGAGTGGTATTTCGATAAACAGGGTAAGGGGATTGAAGATGTTTATCAGGTGATGATTAATTTTGAAAAGGCAGATGGATTGGTAACGGGTACAGGTGCTTCAACACCAAATACTATCGGTCCCGTTCTCAAAGAGAGTTATCCGGAGGTCAAATCAATGAGCCGTATAGATGTATATGGAGAACTGAAACTAATTGCCAACAAGGATAATAGTTTTAAAAAAAGAAGCCGCTTCGCCGATGCAGACATACTGAACGTATTTGATTACAATTTTATAGCTGGCGACAAAAAAACAGCACTGAACGCTCCGAATAATGTAATTGTTACTGAATCAATGGCCAGACTTTTATTCGGCACATCTGACGTGCTTAACCAGTCGGTCCGTTTTGAGGACAAAGTAAACCTTAAAATCACAGGTGTAATCAAAGACCTTCCTGAAAATAGCTCCATACAGTTTGACTACCTTCTTCCCTGGACATTATATGAAGGGATGTATGATTGGGTAAAAATCAAGGAATGGACCAATAATAACTGGATGACGCTGGTGAGGCTTGATCCAAACGTAAGTCCTGAACCCATTAACCGAAGCATTAAGGGATTGATTAAAATGCATTCCCCTGATGCGCTGGCATCACCTTTTCTCTTTCCGTTTTCCAGACTACATCTGTATGACGATTTCACAAACGGAAAGAGTACCGGTGGTCAAATAGAACAGCTTCGTTTGTTTATTGGGCTAGCTATCGGTGTGCTGCTTATAGCCTGCATCAATTTTATGAATATGGCTACCGCGAAATCGGAAAAAAGGGGCAAAGAAGTAGGTGTTAAAAAAACTATCGGTGCTTCACGTATTAGTCTGATCAGCCAGTTTATGATGGAATCACTCGTTCTCACCATTTCGAGTGCTATTATGGCTATCGTACTTGTAGAGGCCTTTCTTCCTTTATTTAATAACCTGCTTGGCATCAAAATGGGTATCAGCTATTACAATCCATACATATGGATCGGTTTGATTGGCATTGTTCTATTCACCGGGCTTATCGCTGGTAGTTATCCTGCTTTATATCTTTCCTCATTTAATCCCCTGCAGATATTAAGCAAAAGAAATACGGGAAGGGCAATGATGTTGATTAGCTTCAGACAAGTTCTTGTGATAGTGCAATTTTCCTTTGCCGTCATTCTAATGATCGCCACTACCGTTATATACAAACAAATACAATATATTAAAGACCGGCCTACCGGATATGAGGTAAATGATTTGATAGAAATCCCGCAGGATGGCGAGCTGGTTGGAAAGTTCGAATTGCTAAAGGCAAGGTTGCTAAAATCAGGTGCTGTAAATGCTGTTTGCCAGTTATCCGGAAGCATGTCTGAAAGTAGCTCAAACTTTTGGGGACTGGAGTGGCCTGGATCAAATGAGGTAGACAGACACATGGTCTTTAACCAACTGGCAACCACTTATGATTTTGTTAAGACTACAGGCCTGACCATCCTGGAAGGTCGCGATTTTTCCAAACAGTTTGCATCAGACACAGCAGCTGTGATGTTGAGCTTATCTGCCGTTAAACGCATGAATTTAGTTCATCCAATAGGCCAGATCGTTAAATATCAGGGTCAAAATCGCCGGGTCGTGGGCGTGTTCAAAGATTTTGTATGGGGCTCTCCATTCAAATCGGATGCACCAATGCTTGTCGCGTTCAACAAAGAATGGAACGGAAATATCAACATCCGCGTTAATCCTGCGCATGATGCACTGGCTAATATGGCTACTATCGAAAAAATTATAAAGGAAATTAATCCTGCTTATCCTGTGGAGTTTAGCTATGTAGACAAGCTGTACGCTAAAAAATTAAAATCCCAAAAAATATTGGGTTTGTTGTCCAACATCTTTGGTGGGCTGGCCATCTTCATTTCCTGTCTGGGTTTATTTGGCCTTGCAGCTTTCAGCGCGGAGCAGAGGACTAAGGAGATAGGAGTAAGGAAAGTACTCGGCGCTTCAGTGAGTAATCTGATGGGTTTATTGTCGTTCAGTTTTATAAAAATGGTGCTGATAGCAATTATTATCGCCGTTCCTGTAGCAAGTTATGTAATGGATAATTGGTTAAGGGGCTTTGAGTTCCATACCTCGGTAAGCTGGACAATGATCATTGTGGCTGCACTTGGGACTATTGGAATTGCCCTGCTGACCGTTAGTTTTCAAACCTACAGGGCTGCTAAAGGAAATCCTGTTGATGCATTAAAATACGAGTAATATTTATTGATATTCACCAAATCATCTTTAAAATGTTTAAATTAAATTTTAAAATCGCGTTGCGGAACCTTTGGAAAAACAAGGTTTCTTCGCTGATCAATGTGTTGGGCTTATCGATTGGCATAACCGCCTGTCTGATGCTGCTGATCTACGTTTCCTATGAATGGAACTTTGATAAACAGGCAAAAAACTCTGAGAATGTTTATGAGGCAATGACCCATATTACGGATGATGCTGGTAATGATATCATGACTTTCGATGGGACCACTACTGCATTTGCACCATTGATCAAACAAGGCATCCCTGAAATAAAATACATCAGCAGGATGAATTATGGGGCAAATGAGCTGATTGCAAATGGTGAAAACAGTTTTAAGAAAAGATCAAAATTTGCAGACCCTGATCTGCTGAAAATTTATGAATATGAATTTATTCATGGTAATCCTGCTACGGCACTAGCCTCGCCCAATTCTGTAATACTTACGGAAAGTATGGCCCGTATCTTATTTGGATCGGCAGATGTACTCGACAAATCTGTACGTTATATGGATAAAACCGATCTGAAAATTACCGGGGTAATCAAAGACCTTCCTGATAACAGTTCGAATAAGTTTGATTATTTAATGCCATGGTCTTTGTACGAAAATTTGTACGACTTTGTCCGCAACATCAACTGGAGCAATTACAGTTTCGTCACACTGGTTAGCCTTACACCAGATGCAGATCCGACCATGGTGAATAAAAAAATGGATCAACTGGTTAAACATAATACGAAAAGCACTACTCAACCCCATTTTTTCTTTCCGCTTAGCAAACTGCATTTGTATGGCAAATTTGTAAACGGCAAAAGTGTTGGTGGTGATATTGATCAGGTCTGGATGTTTATAGGCCTGGCGCTTGGCATATTATTAATTGCCTGCGTTAATTTCATGAACATGGCCACTGCAAAATCTGAAAAACGCGCCAAAGAGGTAGGGATCAAAAAAACTATTGGAGCAACCCGTGCATCGCTCATTTTTCAGTTCCTTACTGAATCTATGGTATTAACCTTACTAAGTGTTGTTATTGCCATTATACTGGTAGAAATCTTTCTTCCTACATTCAGTAACCTCCTTCAAATTAAAATGGATATCTCTCATTTTAGTGCCGGTAGCTGGCTGGCTGTTTTTGGTATAGTTTTATTTACGGGCCTAGTTGCAGGAAGTTACCCGGCGTTTTATCTGTCGTCATTTAACCCTATACAAACGTTGAAACGGAAGGTTACCAGCAGGAGCTTCTTTTCGTTAAGCCTTAGACAGGTACTTATTATCGGGCAATTCTGTTTTGCTATTTTGCTGATCGTTTCTACACTGGTAATCTACAAACAAATCCAGTTCATCAAAAACAGGCCCGCGGGTGTAGATTTAAACGCGCTGGTTGAGATCCCACAGGATGGACAGCTTCGGGAAAGGTTTGAAGTTTTCAAAAATGAACTTCTTAAGTCTGGTGCAGTCACTGGTGTTTTTCAATCATCAATTGGGCTGCTGCACCATGGACAGAACTTTAACAGTCTGCAATGGCCGGGAATGACCCAGGCAGAAAGCAGTATTATGTTTAACAGGATCGGTACTACGTACGATTTCATCAAGACAGCTGGTATGAAACTTACGTCGGGCAGGGATTTTTCTGAAGAATATGCATCTGACAGTGCTGCTGTACTGGTAAGTAGCTCTGCTGTAAAAACAATGGGTTTAAAAAACCCTATAGGAACAACATTGACTATGGGCGGCAAAAAGTTTAATGTGGTTGGAGTTTTTGAGGATTACGTTTGGGATTCACCTTATAAATCTAATTATCCGATGCTTATCTACTATAGTAAAACGGACAATGGAAGCGTGACCATGCGCTTAAACCCGGCAAATACTTTACAGCAAAATACAGAGACTATAGAGAAGATCATGAAACAGATTAACCCGGCATATCCGGTAGAAATGACGTTTACCAGTACGCTGTATGCCGATTTGCTGAAGAAGGAACGTATACTCGGAATTTTGTCCAACCTGTTTGGCGGACTGGCAATTTTCGTTTCCTGTTTAGGACTGTTTGGATTGGTTGCATACAGCGCAGAACAACGTACAAAAGAATTTGGTATAAGAAAGGTTTTGGGCGCCTCCGTATATAGCCTTATGCAATTGTTATCATTTTCTTTCCTAAAAATGATCGTGATAGCTATCGTGATTACCACTCCTTTGGCTTATTATATTATGGATAACTGGCTGAGCAAGTTTGAATTCCATACCAGCATTTCCTGGTGGATACTACTGGTTGCCTCAGGCGGTACTATGCTGATTGCATTTCTCACGGTTAGTTTTCAGGCGTATAAAACAGCAACCGCCAACCCTGTTGATGCATTGAAATATGAATAGAATCAAATCTTACACCGTTTGTAATCCTAAATCCCTGATCAAATGTTCAGACTAAATTTAAAAATCGCCTTAAGGAACCTTTGGAAAAACAAAGGTTATACATTAATAAACGTTGGTGGTCTGGCCATAGGACTAGCAAGTTGTATGGTTTTACTACTATACGTAGCGTATGAATGGGGGTATGACAAACAAGCTAAGAACTATAAAAATACTTATGTTGTGCTTACCCATCAAAAATCGGCTTCTGGTATAAACAGCCATAACACCACACCCGGTGTGCTTGCTGACGAAATCAGAAATAATGTGCCGGGGCTTACCAGGGTTTCACAATTCAGCTATCCTGAAAACCATTTGATCACCCACAAAAACAATAACTTCAGAAATGCCGGTATATATGCCGATACCGCATTTGCGCAGCTAATGGATTACAAATTTATAAAAGGAAATCCCGCTAAAGCTCTCAGGGAAGTTCATTCAATCGTACTTACCGAAACGATGGCAAAAAATCTATTTGGGAATGAAGATCCAATAAATCAAACAGTCAGGTTCGAGAACCTAAAGCCTTTAAAAGTAGATGCGGTAATTGCTGACCTCCCTAAGAATAGCACGGTCCAATTTGATTACCTGTTGACCTGGAAGTTTTTTGGAGAGGAGAACCCAGGTTTGTTTGACGGCGGTTGGGGAAGTAATTATTGTCAGACAGTCGTTGAGTTGCAAAACAACCGTTTTTTTGCTGCGGCCGATAAACTGCTGCATGCATTTTATATCAAAAACCAGAAAGATGATCTCACCCAATATAGTTTGCATCCCCTTGAAAAATGGCATCTGTACAGCGACTTTGTCAATGGGAAATCTGTAGGAGGTAAGATTGATCAGGTGAGGATTTTCTTTTTGCTCGCCTTCTGCATTCTACTGATTGCCTGTGTGAACTTTATGAACCTATCTACTGCGAGATCAGAAAAAAGGGCGAAGGAAGTTGGCGTACGCAAAGCAATAGGCTCATCAAGAAAGGCATTGGTTGGACAGTTTATGCTGGAATCGGTCATGCTTGCGCTATTAGGTATGATCGTTGCTTTTGTATTGATAGAGCTTAGTTTGCCCTATTTCAATAGCTTGTTACGTATCGACCTGTCAATCAATTACTGGGACTGGACGTTTTGGGCAACTCTTCTGTGCCTGACCTTGGTTACGGGAATAATTGCAGGCAGTTATCCTGCGTTTTATCTTTCTTCTTTCCAGCCTGTACAAGTACTAAAAGGCTTTAAAATTGCTGGAAGCGCTTCGTTATCTGTCAGACAGGTGTTAGTAGTATTTCAGTTTGTATTTGCTGTCTGCCTGATTATCTGCACTGCGGTAATCTATCAGCAACTAAATTTTATCAAAAACAAATCTATTGGATATAACAAAAATAACCTGGTAGAAATAGCTATCCAGGGGCCATTGTTAAACAATGAGCAGAAACTGTATACGTTGAAGGACCAGCTGCTAAAATCAGCCGCAGTCAGCGATGTATCATTCTTCGGCACCAGCCTTACGCAGTATGGTAATAACACTTTTGGCGTAGACTGGCAAGGTAAAAATAAGGAAGAAAATATATTATTCAATGTGCGGAGTACCGGGTATGAATTTGTAAAAACGTTAAAAGGAGAGCTGTTGTCCGGGAGGGAATTTTCGTCAGGGTATATTGATACAGCAAACGTAATGGTCAATGAAACTGCGGTAAAAACCATGGGTTTGAAAAATCCGGTGGGTACGGTAATCAGGTTATATGGCCAGCCTGTAACCATCATTGGCGTGATGAAGGACTTTGTGATGGAATCCCCTTATGAACAGGCCCGTCCAATCATCCATTATTACAATATGACTTATGCAACGGTAATCCTGGCGAGAATAAGTGATACAGGAAATCCAGGCGAATCTTTACAAAAAATAAAGGCAGTGGTGAACGCTGCAAATCCTGGCTTTCCGGTTGACCTTAAATTCGCCGATGACAACTTCGAGAAGAAATTTCAGAACGAAAAACTGGTTGGTAAAATTGCCAACTGGTTTGGTGGATTTGCGGTTTTTATTTCCTGCCTGGGTTTGCTGGGACTGGCCTTGTATATGGCAGAGCAACGTAAAAAGGAAATCAGTATCCGCAAAGTTTTGGGTGCCAGTAACCTGAATATCATTACACTGCTGAACAAGGATTTTATTAAGCTGGTAGCTATTGCCAATTTGATTGCATTTCCGCTGGCATATATCATCGTTACCAAGTGGTTGTCTGCCTATAGTTATAGGGTTCCTGTCTCAGTTTTGCCATTTGCCATCGCCTTAACATTGTCCGTCATCATTGCGATTCTCACCGTTAGCGTGCAATCTGTAAAAGTGGCAAAGGCAAATCCGGTTGATGCCCTTAAGTATGAATAGAAAAAAAAGAAGCCCCTTGCTGTCGCTAAAATCTCATTATACTCATGTCCGCCAACGTACAGCTATTGTGCGTTAACGAACACCAGATATTATTTTTATATTGTAATATGTTGATATGTAGGTTTTTGAGGTAGTGTGTTTGTGTTGGCACAGCCTTGGCATACATAAAGTGTCAACTAGAATTATCCTGGTATATGTTTAAATTAAACTTAAAAATTGCCTTCAGGAACCTTTGGAAAAATAAAGGCTATACCCTAATAAATTTAGGGGGGCTCTCTGTGGGGATGGCCGGGTGTATTCTTGTGTTTATTTTTATCAGATATCAGTTGAGTTATGATCAGCAGTATAAAAATAAAGACAGAATTTATAGGGTGGTTTCTAAGGCGACCTATACTGAAGGTGTCGGTTTTGACAAAGGTGTACCCATGCCCCTGACCCCGGCATTAAAAAATGATTTCGGTATGCTGGAAGAGGCAGCTGCTTTGCAGGGAGGCTGGGGCATTTTAAAAGTGAAAGATGCGGCAGGCAGGCTTAGGGTTAAAACGGAAGAACGTACTTTTTTTGTAGCGCCAGACTTTTTCAGGATGTTCGACTACACATGGCTGCAAGGTAACCCTGAACTTGCATTGGCTGCACCTAATACTGTTGCTATATCTAAAGAAACTGCAACCAGGTTTTTTGGCGATTGGCACAAGGCCATGGGGCAGGTGATCAATTACGAGAATAAAACAGATCTTAAAGTAACAGGCGTATTTGAAGATATGCCTGAATATACCACTAACAATATCAAAATTGCAATTTCTTACGCTACTTTCAAAGATAGGCGACTGGACAAATGGGCTGCTATAAGTTCAGATTCAGAATGTTATATCATGCTGAAGAAAGGGGTTACGATCAGCGATCTGGAAGGCCCTAAAAATGCACTTATTAAAAAATATTATGTGAATACAGGTAGTGTAGGAAAACCAGACCATATTTTTCAGCCACTGACAGATATACATCGCGACACGCGCTTCGGTAATTTTTCTGGAAAATCTACCAGCAAAGGCGAGATGTTAGGATTGATAGTTATAGGGATGTTTCTATTAATTACCGCGTGCATCAATTTCATTAACCTGTCAACGGCCCAGGCGGTTAGCAGGTCTAAGGAAGTTGGTGTACGTAAGGTTTTAGGTAGTGGCCGCAGGCAGCTGATAATTCAGTTTCTTACGGAAACCATTACGCTTACTTTACTGTCCGCATTGCTGGCTTGTGCATTATCGGAATTGGCCCTGCCTTCTTTAGCGGCCTTATTTCAGGATAAACTTTCCTTTGGTTTGCTGGATAACCCGTCTATACCCGTATTTCTTGTAGGGCTGGTAGTGTTGGTGGGCTTGCTTGCCGGGTTTTACCCTGCAATGGTGCTTTCAGGGTTCAGCCCGGCATTAGCTATAAAAAATAAGGTAAGTATGGGAAATTCGGGAGGCGCAACCATGAGAAAAGTGTTAGTGGTGGCGCAGTTTGCAATTACAATTATCCTGATAACGGGAACTGTGGTTGTACTGAAGCAAATGAAATTTATGCGCGAGAAGCCACTTGGCTTTAATACTTCCGCTATCGCGATAATGAGTCTTCCTAATGACAGCATTAGCCTTACTAGGTATGATATTCTAAAGGCCAGATTATTGAAAGAACCGGGGGTGCTTTCAGCAAGTTTCTGCAGCACCGGTCCGTCTTCTGACAATACTGTTTTAAACGCTTTTGGTTTTGGGCGTAAAGAAAATGAAGATTTTCAGGTAAATACCAAGTCGGTTGATGAAGACTACTTCAGTACCTTTGGAATTAAACTCCTTGCCGGACGCGCTTTATCGCATAGTGACACGATCAAAGAATTCGTGGTGAACGAAACTTTGTTAAGGCGGCTCAACGTGACAGATCCCGAAAAGGCGATCGGCACCCAGATCTTATTTGGTAATGAACTGAGCGGCCCTGTTGTTGGGGTTGTAAAAGATTTCAACGATAAAAGCCTGAGGGAGGTAATCTCTCCTATGTTATTTACCACACGCAAAAAGCAGGCAGCAAACCTGGCCATTAAGATGGATGTGAAACAAATTCCAGCTGTAATGGCCCGTACGGAAAAAATCTGGAACGCATACTTTTCAGAGTATATGTACCATGCTTCATTTGTGGATGAGGATATTAGCAGATATTATGAAAGTGAGCATATCATGGGCACTCTATTCAAAATTTTTGCTTCGGTGATCATTTTTATAGCATTCATTGGCCTTTTCGGACTGATTTCTTTTGTAGCGACACAACGCACAAAAGAGATGGCTATCAGAAAGGTACTGGGCGCTTCTACGCTGGAGCTCGTGAAGATGCTCAATACTTCATTTATAGTTTTAGTATTGATAGCAAACCTGGTAGCATCGCCCATCGCCTATATTTTGATAAGTAAGTGGCTCAGCGGATATACCTACAGAATAGAATTAAGTTTCTGGCCATTTGTTATGGCAATGTCTGTCTCCCTTTTAATAACGCTGGTTACTGTTAGTCTGAGATCCTACAGGGCTGCTAATGCCAATCCTGTCGAGGCCTTGAAATATGAATAATCATTAAAATTAGTTGATATGTTTAAGCTGAACCTTAAAATTGCATTCAGAAACCTTTGGCGAAACAAAGGATACACATTTATTAATATCACAGGTCTTTCTATCGGCCTGGCAAGTTGTATATTGATATTCATTTTTATCAGTTATCAGCTCAGCTATGATCAGCAGTTTGATAATAAAGACAGAATCTACCGTGTAGTCTCTCACTGGAACTATGCGAACGGCGAGGAGTTTCAAAAAGGTGTTCCCCAGCCCTTAGTGCCCGCGATTAGAAATGATTTTGGTATGCTGGAGCAGGTGGCGGCATTACAAAGCGGTGGTGGCGTAATGAAGATCAAGGACGCATCGGGTATAACTAGATTAAAGACGTCTGAAAGAGCATTTTTTGTTGAACCTCAATTCTTTAAAATATTTAACTATAATTGGCTGCAAGGCGATCCGCAAAGGGACCTGGTTGCCCCAAACACCGTAGCCCTTTCACAGGAAATGGCCGAGAAATTTTTTGGCGACTGGCATAAGGCCGTTGGTCAAACTATTAATTACCGCAATAAAACTGATTTAAAAGTAACTGCCGTTTTTGCAGATATGCCCGAAAACACAAGTAATCCTATCAAAATAGCAATTGCCTATTCGGGTTTTGAAAGCAGGAATTCCAAGAGCTGGGGAGCTGTTTCCAGTGGATCTGAATGTTATATCCTGCTAAAAAATGGTACAGATGTCAAAGATCTGAATGGCCCCAAAAATGCTTTTCTTAAAAAATACTATGCCGATTTACCGGCCGGCGAGACGGATCATCTTTTTCAGCCACTAGCAGAAATCCATAAGGATGCCCGCTATGGCAACTTTTCAAGGAAAACAACTGGTATGACGGAAATCACGGGGCTCATTGTAATCGGTATCTTTCTGCTGACTACCGCATGCATCAATTTTGTAAACCTGGCTACCGCACAGGCGGTAAGCCGTTCTAAGGAAGTTGGGATCAGAAAAGTGATGGGAAGCCAGGGCAAACAACTGATGCTCCAGTTCCTGACTGAAACGGTTACACTTACTGCAATTGCAATGTTGTTTGCATGCGTTATTGCAGAAGCGGCTTTACCGTCTTTAGCTGCGTTGTTTAAAGAGAAACTGACTTTTAGTATTTCACAGCAACCTGTAATTCTGCTTTTTATAGTGTCTATGGTGCTGTTCGTAGGTTTTATGGCAGGCCTTTACCCAGCCCTCGTCATGTCAAGGTTTAGCCCTGTCCTGGCCATTAAGAATAAAGTCAGCCTTGGTCATATGGGGGGAGGGGCACTGCGTAAAGTATTGGTTGTTGTCCAGTTCGCCATTACTATCATATTGATTACAGGTACACTGGTAATTATGAAACAAATGAAATATATACGGGAAAAGCCCCTCGGCTTCAACGCATCTGCAGTAGCCTTGCCTAATCTTCCCGGCGATAGCATAAGTGTTTCAAAATACGACATACTAAAAACCAGGATTCTTAACATACCGGGCGTGATCTCTGCAAGTTTATGCAGTGCCGCACCTTCGTCAGATAATAATAACTTCACTAACTTTGCCTACCAGAAGACTACGGATGAAGATTATCAGGTGAATACCAAAGTAGCAGATGAGAATTATATCAAAACATTTGGCCTGCAGTTATTAGCAGGACGGACGTTATCAAAGAGTGACACAACCAATGAGTTTTTAATTAATGAAACGCTGTTAAGAAAGCTGAATATATTACACGCCGAAGATGCATTAGGGAAGATGATCACTCTTGGTGGAAGTGAGAAACGGCCAATTGTTGGTGTGGTAAAAGATTTCAACAATCTGAGCCTCAGAGAACCTATTTCTCCTATCCTTTTTTTCTCTCAAAAAGCATATACCTATTCTATCGCTGTCAAAATGGATTCCAAAAGGATTCCTGAAGTGATGAAAAATGTAGAGGCCGTATGGAATTCCTATTTTCCTGATCATGTATTCGAATCCACATTTGTGGAAGATGATATGAATGAATATTATGAAAGCGAAAAGATTATGGGAACTCTTTTTAAAGTTTTTGCATCTGTAATTATTTTTATTGCATTTATAGGTTTGTTCGGTTTGATCTCGTTCGTAGCAACCCAGCGAACAAAGGAAATGGCAATCAGAAAGGTATTGGGAGCCTCTACTTTTGAATTGGTAAAAATGTTAAACACATCATTCATCATAATGGTATTTTTTGCCAATGTGGTTGCCTGGCCGGTAGCCTACATATTTATCTCAAAATGGTTATCCGGTTATACTTACCGCATCGACCTAAGCATATGGCCCTTTGTAATTGCCATGACGATTTCTATGCTCGTTACCTTCCTGACGGTAAGTCTGAGATCATATAAAGCTGCGAAAACAAATCCTGTCGATGCCTTAAAATACGAATAACAGATTTAAATATAATATATTTAACTAATTAATAAAATTCAACCAAAGATGATCAAACTAGAAAATATAGAGAAATATTATGCCAATAAAGGTCTCAAAAGCTACATACTCAGACATGTGAGTACTACGATTCAGCAGGGTGAATTCGTTTCAATAATGGGGCCTTCGGGAGCGGGCAAATCAACTTTACTAAACATCCTGGGTATGCTGGAAGAGCCCACCTATGGCACATATGAATTTATGGGCGAAGATATTACTTCATTGAATGAAAGAAAGAGGATAGAGCTTTACCGCAACCATATAGGTTTTGTTTTTCAGGCTTATCATTTGATTGATGAGATGACCGTAGCTGAAAATATCGAAGCACCATTATTGTATAAAAAGATAGGCGGGGCAGAGCGCAGGAGCAGGGTTGCCGATATGCTGGACCGTTTTAATATTGTTGGGAAAAAAGACCTGTTTCCTAACCAGCTGTCGGGCGGGCAGCAACAATTGGTCGGTATAGCGCGTGCTTTAGCCGCACAGCCTTCCATTATACTGGCTGATGAGCCAACAGGGAATCTGCAATCGGCTCAGGCCCTTCAGATAATGGATTTATTCAAAAAACTAAATGAGGAAGAGAATATCACTATCATACAAGTTACCCACTCCGAGGTAAATGCCGGTTATGGTTCCCGGATCTTGCATCTGCTAGACGGGGTAATCAAGGAAGACCTGAATGTAGTCAGCATATAAAATTTAGCGGGGGTTGACTATCTTTGCCGTATGCAAAAAACGCTAACCGATCAGTTGGGCAGGGCTGTTACTTTTAATTACCCGCCACAACGGATCATTTCAATAGTTCCCTCTCAGACTGAATTGCTTTTTGAGCTGGGTTTAAGCACCGAAATAGTCGGGATCACCAAATTTTGTGTGCACCCGGGGAAAGAGTTTAAGCTAAAAACCAAGGTAGGGGGAACTAAAAAACTGAATATGGAACTGATCAGGAGTTTAAATCCTGATCTGATTATCGGTAACAAAGAGGAAAATACACAAGAAGATATTGAGCTGTTAATGAAAGAGTTTCCGGTGTGGATGAGTGACATCCATAACCTGGAAGATGCCATGCAGGCGATTAGCAGCATCGGGGACTTAGTAGACAGACAGCCTGAAGCGGCCTATCTGAACCATCTGATTAACGCTGGGTTTACTGACCTGCAGACTCTTGCGCTACAACTTGGAATTGACAAAAAAGTCGCTTATTTAATATGGAAAGACCCATATATGCTTGCCGGACGGGATACTTTTATTAATGATATATTGATGAAAATCGGGCTTATAAATGTGATCAAAGAAGTTCGTTATCCCAGTGTGGGGATGGAGCAGTTGATAAATTTAAAGCCGGAACTCATATTTCTTTCGTCAGAACCTTATCCGTTCAGGGACAAACACCTTGAGGCAATCAGATCTGCAATTCCATCCGCTAAAATTATGCTGGTAGATGGAGAGATGTTTTCCTGGTATGGCAGCCGGTTGGTAAAAGCTGTGCAGTATATGTTTCAGTTGCAGCCTCAATTAAATTAATATACCTTAGAATGAACTGTTTAGGTTGCTGCAGTCAAAATAAATACAAAAGGTTTTTGAGAATTGATAACTATCTCTATCTTTGCAGTCCTAAACAACTCCTAGATGCGGATGTGGCGTAATTGGTAGCCGCACCAGACTTAGGAT
>Ga0247815_10000580_pt1 | contig 28505 bp, 22 predicted proteins | sample UWRJL194509B1_FD_181014 | JGI IMG/M metagenome (GOLD analysis project Ga0247815, IMG submission 181014) | Plant litter microbial communities from Arlington Agricultural Research Station in Wisconsin, United States - UWRJ-L194-509B-1 | ecosystem: Environmental > Terrestrial > Plant litter >...
ATCCCGGGCACCTTGTCCGCATCGTAAATCGCCCATAGGGGACCCAGTCCGCCCAGCGGCATCGTCGCGCCATCCAGATGGGTCGCGACGATGTAGCGCTGCGCGCGCGCCTGGGCCACCGTCACGCCCGCCACATAGCCGTCGACCGCGCGCAGCAGCAGCTTGCTGTCGTCGTTCAGCCTGGCGCCGGCCGCCTTCATCACGTCCAGCAGCAGCGGGCCGCTCAGCGTGTGCTGCTTGCCGTCGTATTCCAAGGTCGGCTTGATGCTGATCGCGGGCAGGGCGGCGATGGCGGCGAAATCGAAGGCGCGCGCCTGGTCGAAGCTGATTTTTTGCTTGTGCATCATCTGATCCTTTACCGGATCGAGCTTGCCCCGGTTGGGCTTGGCGATCGCGCCGGTGACGGTCAGCAGCGTCGGACCTGGCGTGGGGCCGGCCGCGCGCGCCGGCGTGGCGACCGCGGCGGCGATGCCGGCGAGCGCGGCGCCGCCGAGGAAATGGCGTTTTTTCATGCGGGATACTCCTGTGGGACGTGGTGCCGGTATCATACCGCGCATGGACCTGTTCGCCGACGATACAAGCTTGACGCCCATCCCGATCGAGGATGGCGAACTGTGGTTCCAGCAGCGGCTGGCGCTGGACGGCGCGCCCGGCGAGATTATGCGGCGCCTGCTGGACGAGACCGATTGGCGCCACGAGCAGGTCAAGGTCTGGGGCAAGCTGCACATGCAACCGCGCCTGACGGCCTGGCATGGCGAGGCCAGCTACCGCTATTCCGGCAAGACCTTCCACCCGCTGCCGTTCACGCCGCTGCAGCTGCACATTAAACAGGCGGTCGAGCAGGCCACTGGACGGCGCTTCAACAGCGTGCTGCTCAACTATTACCGCGACGAGCGCGACAGCATGGGCTTCCACGCCGACGACGAGCGCGAGCTGGGGCCCGATCCGGCCGTCGCCTCGGTCAGCTTCGGCGCGCCGCGCACCTTCATCCTCAAGCACCGCGACAAGCCGCTGACGCTCAAACTGGCGCTGGGCGACGGCTGTCTGCTGCTGATGGCGGGCGCGCTGCAAGCGCATTGGCTGCACGGCATCAACAAGGAACGGACGCCGCGCGGACCTCGCATCAACCTCACTTTCAGGCAAATTTCGCTAATTCTTTAAGCCTCGCTTAAGTTTGGCGAAAATTGAATAAGGCCACTAATTATTCGGCTTACATCCTGTAACACTTCTTACTAAATTGGTCTGCACGCGGTTAGGCCGGAGTGCTATCTTGGACACATCGCACTTCAGAGAGAACTGCGATCCCAAGCAAGTCCGTTTTAACTTTTTGCTGAAAGATCCAATATCATGAATAAAATTCTGTTCGCATTAGTCGCTTCCGCCGCCGCACTGGCAGGTTCCTCCGCTTACGCCGCCGACGATGCCGGCACCGGCTACATCGGCGCCGGCGTGGTTGGCAGCCGTTATGAATTCAACGCGCCCGGCGCCGCCGTCAGCGGCGACAACCACAGCGGCTCCAAGGCCGGTGGCAAGGTCTACGGCGGCTACAACATCGACAACACCTGGGCGGTTGAAGCCGGCTATGCCGATTTCGGCAAGCGCAGCTATAACTACACGGTCGCGGGCAACCCTGGCGGCATCAACACCGACGCGTATTCCTACTACGTGGCCGGCAAGGGCACGTGGCCGGTGAACCAGCAGATCGCGCTGTTCGGCAAGCTGGGCGTGGCGCGCAACCACAACGAAGTGTTCACCACCGGCGCCGCTTCGGTCGGCGGCAGCGAAAACAAAACCGCCCTGTACGCCTCGGTTGGCGCGGAATACGCGATCAACAAGAACGTCAAGGTCTCGCTGGAGTATGAAAACTACGGCCATAGCGACATCGACCAGGGCCGTAAACCCGGCGCCATCACCGCCGGCCTGCGCTACAACTTCTAAGCTGTAACCGCATCAGAAAAGCCGCCTTCGGGCGGCTTTTTCACGTCTGGACTGGATGATCGAAAATTTCGAATATATCTCTGTAATTTTTCCGTTTTTCTTTTGGCGGGCGGGCGCGCATACTTCATTTCAGCAGAGAAGACGTCGCGAAACAAGCGAAACCAGCCAATCGAAATTATTGAATATTATCTAGGAGAATATTATGCCGACCGCCATCGCCAAACCAGGTAGCACCCTGCTGGACCCAAGCAACCACACGCTGATCATGATCGACCACCAATCGCAGATGTCGTTCGCCACCAAGTCGATCGACCCGGTACAGCTGCGCAATAATGTGGCGCTGGTCGCCAAGGCCGCCAAAGGATTCAAGGTGCCGACGATCCTGACCACGGTCGCGGAAAAATCGTTCTCCGGCCCGATCTTCGACGAAATCAAATCGGTGTTCCCGGATGAAGTCGCCATCGACCGCACCAGCATGAACACCTGGGAAGATCCGCGCATCGCCGAGCGCGTCAACGCCATCGGCAAAAGCAAGATCGTGCTGGCTGGGCTGTGGACTTCAGTGTGTATCGTCGGCCCCGCGCTGTCGGCCCTGGACCAGGGATTTGAGGTGTACGTCATCACCGACGCCAGCGGCGACGTCTCCGACGAAGCGCACGAGCGCGCGGTGGAACGCATGGTGCAACTGGGCGCCCGTCCGATGACCTCGTTGCAATACCTGCTCGAACTGCAACGCGACTGGGCGCGCGGCGAGACCTACAACGAAACGGTGGCCACCTCGATCGCCCACGGCGGCGGCTACGGCCTCGGCCTGATCTACGCCAAGACCATGTTCAACGCCGGCGAAGGCCACTAAAACCAGGTGGGGTCAAGTCTGACATTCGTACACGAGCCCAGCCGTAGCGTCCGCTACGGCTGGGCTCGTGTACGAATGTCAGACTTGACCCCAACCGGTTTTAGACGGTCAGCGGCTTGTAGCGGATGCGTTTCGGCTTGGCGCCTTCTTCACCCAGGCGTTTCTTCTTGTCGGCTTCGTATTCCTGATAGTTGCCGTCGAAGAAGGTGACCTGCGAGTTGCCTTCGAACGCCAGGATGTGCGTGGCGATCCGGTCCAGGAACCAGCGATCGTGCGAGATCACCAGCACGGAACCGGCGAACTCCAGCAGCGCGTCTTCCAGCGCGCGCAGCGTTTCCACGTCCAGATCGTTCGACGGCTCATCCAGCAGCAATACGTTGCCGCCCTTGAGCAGCGTCTTGGCCAGGTGCAAACGGCCGCGCTCGCCGCCGGACAGGTTGCCGACGATCTTTTGCTGGTCCGAACCCTTGAAGTTGAAGCGGCCCAGGTAGGCGCGCGACGGCATGTCGAAGCGGCCGACGGTCAGCATGTCGGCGCCGCCGGAGACGTCCTCGAACACCGACTTGGCGTCGCTCAGCGTGTCGCGGTTCTGGTCGACCAGCGAGATGCGCGCGGTCTGGCCGATCACCACTTCGCCGCTGTCCGGCTTGTCCAGCCCGGCGATCATCTTGAACAGGGTCGATTTACCGGCGCCGTTCGGGCCGATGATGCCGACGATGGCGCCCGGCGGAATCGTGAACGACACATTGTCGATCAGCAGCCGGTCGCCGAAGGCCTTGGAGACGTTCTTGAACTCGATCACTTCGTTGCCCAAGCGCTCGGCCACCGGGATGAAGATCTCCTGGGTCTCGTTGCGCTTCTGGTATTCGTACTCGCTCAGCTCGTTGAAGCGGGCCAGGCGGGCCTTCGACTTGGCCTGGCGCGCCTTCGGATTCTGGCGCGACCATTCCAATTCCTTCTGCAGCGCCTTCTGGCGCGCCGATTCGGTCGACTCTTCCAGCTTCAGGCGGTTGGACTTCTGGTCCAGCCACGACGAGTAATTGCCTTTCCAAGGGATGCCGTGGCCACGGTCCAGCTCCAAAATCCATTCGGCCGCGTTGTCGAGGAAGTAGCGATCGTGGGTGATGCCGACCACGGTGCCCGGGAAGCGCAGCAGGAATTGCTCCAGCCAATCGACGGACTCGGCGTCCAAGTGATTGGTCGGCTCGTCGAGCAGCAGCATGTCCGGCTTCGACAGCAGCAGCTTGCACAGCGCCACGCGGCGCTTTTCACCGCCGGACAGCACGCCGATCATGGCGTCCCAAGGCGGCAGGCGCAGCGCGTCGGCGGCCATTTCCAGTTGCAAATTCAGGTTGCCGCCGTCGGAGGTCGAGATGATCGCCTCCAGCCGCGCCTGCTCGTTGGCCAGCGCGTCGAAGTCAGCGTCCTCTTCGGCGTAGGCGGCGTAGACGGCCTCCAGCTTGGCTTGCGCCTCGAACACTTCGCCCAGGCCCGATTCGACTTCCTGGCGCACGGTTTTCGCCGGATCCAGCTGCGGTTCCTGCGGCAGGTAGCCGATGTTCAGGCCCGGCATCGGCACGGCTTCGCCCTGGATGTCGGTGTCGAGGCCGGCCATGATTTTCAGCAGGGTCGATTTGCCGGAGCCGTTCGTGCCCAGCACGCCGATCTTGGCGCCCGGGAAGAAGGACAGCGAAATGTCCTTCAGAATCTGGCGTTTGGGCGGGACGATCTTGCCCACCTTGTTCATGGTGTAGACGTAATTAGCCATTGCTGACGCTTTCTAAAAAATAAACAATATTCATTTTGCCCGCGATTCAAGGCGATGGGGATGCATTATAAAGCGCGCCGCCCGGCCTGCGGCGCGCTGGGTCAGCCGTCGCCGGCTTTATTTCACGGCAGTGCTGGCCGGCACCACCGGCAGCAGCACGGCGCTGGCGCCGGCCGCGCCGCGCTGGACCGAGATCGTGGCTTTCTGGAAATCTTCAGGCTTGGCGAAGAAGATGTTCGGCACGAAGGTTTGCGGATTGCGGTCGTACAGCGGGAACAGGCTGGACTGGATCTGCACCATGATGCGGTGGCCCGGCTTGAACACCCAGTTCACCGGCGGCAGGCGGAACTTGTACTGCTGCACCACGCCGGCCGGAATCGCGGTCGGATGCTCAAAGCTCTGGCGATAGCGGCCGCGGAAGATGTCCATGCTGACCGGCAGCTCGTAGCCGCCCATTTCCGGCTGCTCCGCCACGCTGGCCGGATAGACGTCGATCAGCTTGACGACGAAGTCGCCGTCGCTGCCGCTGGTCTTGGCGTAGATATCGGCGAACGGCGAACCCTGCACGGTGACGGCGCTGGTCAGCACCGGGCTCTTGTACGACAGCACGTCGGTGCGCGTGGTCAGCGGACGCTGGTCCTGCAACAGCCATGAGGTCCAGCGGTCGCGGTCGCCGAAGCTGATCGGCGGCGCCAGGAACGGCACCGGCTTGGCCGGATCGGACACATAGCTGTCCTCGCCCGGGGCGGCCGGCTGGAACGACAGGCCGGCGTCGGCCTGCAGGTAGACCGGCGTCAGCGTGGTGGCGCCCGGCCAGTCGGCGAACTTGTCCCAGCGGTTCTCTGCGCCGTTGTACACCAGCACCGGCGGCGTCGGCTCGGCCGGCTTGCGGTCTTTCAGATGGGTGTTGAAGAACGGGATCAGCACGTCGCGGCGGAAGTCCGCGGCGGTGTCGCCCTTCCACTTGAGCGGGCCCAGCCGTTCTGCGGCGCGGTTGACCTGGCTGTGATACCACGGCCCCAGCACCAGGTGGTTGTTGCCGGCCTTGCCCTTGGCCTTCAGCGCCTCCCACGCGGTGATGGCGCCGTAGATGTCCTCCTGGTCCCACAGGCCCTGCAGCCACATGGTCGGCACGCTGGACGGCTTGGCCGCCACCGCGCGGTCCAGCGCCTGGCCTTGCCAGAAGGCGTCATAGGCCGGATGCGCCGACAGGCGCTTCCAGAAGCCGAGCTGGTCGAAACCATGTTGCTTCGCCCAGTTGCCGGCGGTGCCGGCGTCCAGCAAGGCCTGGTAATCGTCGACGCCGGCGCGCGGCACTCTGTCGCCCTTGCCGGTCTTGCTGGTCTGGCCGCTGAAATAGTCGAGGTTGACCTGGCGGAAGGCGCCGTAGTGGAACCAGTCGTCGCCCATCCAGCCGTCGATCATCGGGCTTTCCGGGGCGGCGGCCTTCAGCGCCGGGTGCGGCCCGAGCAGCGCCATGGTCACGGTCCAGCCGTCGTAGGACGAGCCGATCATGCCGACCCGCTGGTTGCTTTCCTTGACGTTCTTGACCAGCCAGTCGATGGTGTCCCAGGCGTCGGTGGTGTCGTCGGTGGTGGTCGGATTGAGCGGGCCGATCGGCGGGCGTGTCATCACGTACTTGCCTTCGGAACCGTATTTGCCGCGGATGTCCTGATACACCAGGATGTAGCCGTCGTCGACCCATTCGCGGTTGGCCGGGCCGACGCTGTCGCGCAGCGTCGGCGCGCCCTTCTTGAAGAAGTTGTCCGCCTCGTAGGGCGTGCGTTCAAGTAACATCGGCAGGCCGCGCGCCTTGTTCGGCACCAGGATCACGGTATGCAGCTTGACCCCGTCGCGCATCGGGATCATCGCCTCGCGCTTGACGAAGTCGTAGCCGGCCTCCGGCGCCGTCCATTTGGCCGGGATGTCGCTGCCGAGCTGGATCATGGAGGCGTCCGGCGCCTGCGCCTGCGCGCCGAGCGCGGCCACGGCCAGGATGAGTGGGGTCAGATGAGTACGCATGTGCGGCGGGTCCTTTCGAATGGGAAACTCAGCCGATTGTAGCCGAAGCGCGGCGCGCCACCCACAGCCCCTCCAGCACATACAGCGCCAGCGCGGCCCAGATGATGAGGAAGCCGATCAGGCGCGGCGTCGGGAAGGCTTCATGGAACACCCACACGCCGAGGATGGCCTGCATCGTCGGCGACAGGTATTGCAGCAAGCCCAGCACCGCCATCGGGATCTTGCGCGCGCCGGCGGCGAACATCAGCAGCGGGATGGCGGTGATCGGCCCGGCCGCCGCCAGCAGCCAGCGGGTGGCGTCGAACGGGCTGTTGACGAAGGTGTTGTGGCCGTGCCAGCTCAGCCACAGCACATAGGCCAGCGCCAACGGGAACAGAATCATGGTTTCCAGCGACAAGCCCTCCAGCGCCGCCAGCGCGGCGGTCTTGCGCAGCAGGCCGTAGCCGCCGAAGGTCATGCCCAAAATCAGCGCGATCCACGGCAACTGGCCGCCCTGCCAGGTCAGCCAGGCTACGCCGCCGGCCGCCACGCCGATCGCGATCCACTGGCCGCGCCGCAGTTTTTCCTTCAGCACCAGCATCCCCAGCAACACATTGATCAGCGGATTGATGAAATAGCCGAGACTGGCGTCGATGACATGGCCATTGTTGACCGACCAGATATACAGGAACCAGTTGGCCGTCAGCAGCATCGCGCTGGCGGCGAAGCTGGCCAGCACCCGCGGCTGGCGCAGCACTTGCGGCAACCACTTCCATTGGCTGCGCGCGGTCAGCACGATGCACAGGAACAGCAGCGACCACAGCACCCGGTGCGCCAGCATCTCCAGCGCCGGCACCTCGGCCAGCGCGTGGAAGTACAGCGGGAACAAGCCCCAAAGAAAGAAGGCGCAGGTGGCGTAAACGATACCGATGTTCATGCTGGGGCTTAAAAAGTAGGCAAGGTCGGCCATTATCCCCGATCCGGCACAGCGGCGCTCGCGCTGCCGCCCGCCACGGCGTACACTGGCGTTATTGACTATTTGGAACGCCCGCGTATGCCAAAATCCCCTTGCCTTTTGCATATACATAAACTATTGTGCAATGCACCAAAACAACAACAGGTGCAATCTTGACCGAGCAACACAAGAAAAGCAGTCTCGCCGCGCTCACGCTGGCGGCTGTCGGCATCGTCTATGGCGACATCGGCACCAGTCCCCTCTACACCCTCAAGACCATCTTCGATCCCGAGCACGGGTTGGCGCTGACCGAGGCCAACCTGCAGGGCATCATTTCGCTGATTTTCTGGGGCCTGACCTTCATCGTCTCGCTCAAATACGTCAGCCTGGTGCTGCGCGCCGACAACCGCGGCGAGGGCGGCATCATGGCGCTGATGGCGCTGGCGCTCAATTCGGTCAGCAAGTTCGCCAAGGGCTGGCACTACCCGCTGATGCTGCTGGGCGTGTTCGGCGCCACCATGTTCTACGGCGACAGCGTGATCACCCCGGCGATCTCGGTGCTGGGCGCGATCGAGGGCCTGGAGGTGGCCGCGCCGGGCCTGGAGCAGTACGTCGTGCCGCTCACCATCATCGTGCTGATCTCGCTGTACGCGCTGCAGCGCCACGGCACCGCCGGCATCGGCCGCTGGTTCGGGCCGATCATGGTGGTCTGGTTCGCCGCGCTGGCGGTGATGGGCGTGATCAACATCATCGAAGCGCCGCGCATCCTGTGGGCGCTCAATCCGCTGCACGCGCTGCGCTTCATGTTCGAGAACCGCATGATCGCCTTCGTCGCGCTGGGCGCGGTGGTGCTGGCCTTCACCGGCGCCGAGGCGCTGTACGCCGACATGGGCCACTTCGGCAAGAAGCCGATCCGCGCCGCCTGGTTCCTGATCGTGTTTCCGTCGCTGGCGCTGAACTACCTGGGCCAGGGCGCGCTGCTGATGATGCATCCGGACGCGATCTCCAACCCCTTCTTCCAGCAGCTCGGCGCGTGGAGCGTCTACCCGCTGGTGGTGCTGTCGACGCTGGCGGCGGTGATCGCCTCGCAGGCCACCATCTCCGGCACCTTCTCGATGACCAAGCAGGCCATCGCGCTTGGCCTGCTGCCGCGCATGCGCGTGCTGCACACCTCGGACACCGAAATCGGCCAGATCTACATCCCGGCGGTCAACTGGATCCAGCTGGTGGTGGTGCTGCTGGCGGTGATCGGTTTCGGCTCGTCGGACAAGCTGGCCGGCGCCTACGGCATCGCCGTCACCGCCACCATGCTGGCCACCACGGTGCTGACCTTCTTCGTGATCCGCTACCGCTGGAACCTGCCGCTGTGGCTGTGCCTCGGCGCCACCGGCTTCTTCTTCGCCATCGACGTGCTGCTGTTCTCGGCCAGCACGCTCAAGCTGTTCCACGGCGGCTGGTTCCCGCTGCTGCTGGGCGCGGTGCTGTTCACCGTGATGCTGACCTGGAAGCGCGGCCGCGAGCTGGTGTTCGAGAACCTGCAGAAGCACGCCATTCCGCTGGAGGAGTTCCTGGCCTCGCTGTTCGTGGCGCCGCCGACGCGGGTCTACGGCACCGCCATCTTCCTGCGCGGAGAAAGCGACGGCGTGCCGCACGCGCTGCTGCACAACCTGTCGCACAACAAGGTGCTGCACGAGCGGGTGGTGTTCTTCACCGTGCACGTGATCGAGGAGCCGTACGTGCCGGAGGCCGAGCAGGTCAAGGTGACCGACCTGGGCCACCAGTGCTACCAGCTCAACGTCTACTACGGCTTCAAGGACGAACCGGACATTCCGCGCGTGCTGGCGCTGTGCGAATGCCTCGGCCTGCCGTTCGAGATGATGGAGACCTCGTTCTTCATCGCCCGCCAGACGGTGATTTCGGCGCCGGGTTCGGGCATGGCGACCTGGCGCGAGCACCTGTTCGTGACCATGTCGCGCAACGCCCGCGGCGCCGCCGACTACTACCAGATTCCGCCGAACCGGGTGATCGAGCTGGGCACGCAAGTGGAAATTTGACGACACACAAATGTAACCGAATGTAGTGCCCGGAGCGGAATCGACGCGGTCTGCTAAACTTCTGCTCCGATAAGGTGGCCGCCAGCGGCGCCGAAACCAGCGAATACGAACATTCCATCAAAGGTAATCATGAAATCGATGTTTCAAATTATTGCGGCCGCGGTGTGCGCGGTGGCCCTGACGGCCTGCGGCGGCGGCGACAAGACCCCGACGGGCGTGGTGATACCGGCGCAGCCGGAGTTCAAACTGACCGAAACCAAGGTGGGCACGGTGGGCGAGGTGGCGGCGACGAACGACACGGTGGTGATCAACCTGGTCGGCTACCTGTATGACTCGACCAAGGCCGACGGCAAGGGTGTCAAGGTGCAAAGCAGCGTCGATACCGGCGCGCCGTACCCGGCGTTCACGGTCGGCGTCGGCGACCGCCTGGTCGGTTGGGACCGGGCGCTGCTCGGCATGAAGGCCGGCGGCGCCCGCACCGTGGTGCTGCCGTACGGCCTGGCCTACGGCGACAGAGCGGTCGCGGCGCAGGACCCGGTCAAAGGCATCACCTACCCGGTCATTCCGGCCTACTCCGCGCTGGTGTACGACCTGGAGATGGTGTCGGTGACCAAGGCGGTCAACCCGCCGAACGTCCCGCCGAGCGGCAACCTGGAAATCACGGATACGGTGCCCGGCACCGGCGACGGCGCGGTCGCCGGCAAGACCTTGGCGGTGAGCTACACGCTGTATCTGTACGACGGCACCCGCGCCAACCGCCGTGGCTTACAGATCGAAACGGCGACCACTGCCGCTCCATTCAGTTTTGTGCTGGGTACGGGTAGCGTGATCGCGGGTTGGCATCAAGGCCTGCCCGGCATGAAGGTGGGCGGTAAGCGCACCTTGCAAATTCCACCTGGCCTTGGCTATGGTGCGGTGGCTCAGCTCGACACCGCCACCGGCGCGGTGAAGATCCCCGCCAACTCGACGCTGATCTTCGATCTGGAACTGGTGTCGATCAAATAAGATCGCGGCATCGGAAAAAAGGGCGGCCCTCGGGCCGCCCTTTTTTATTCGCGCAACGCGCGCATCGGCGTGATGCGCATCGCCGCCAGCGTGTGGCGCGCGGTGGCCGCCGCCACCACCAGCAAGGTCAGCGCCAGCGCGATGGCCGGCGCCCATTCGCCCAACGGCGAGCGCTCGGCGAACGGCGCCAGGTAGCGCTGGATCGCCAGCCACGCCGGCGGCAAGCCCGCCAACGCCGCCACCGCCGTCAGCAGCAGGAACTCGCGGCCCACCAGCGCCGCGATGTCGCCACGGCCGGCGCCGTGCAGCTTGCGCAGCACGATCTCGCGCGCCCGCCGCTGCACGCTGTGCGCCGCCAGCACATAGATGCCGAAGGCCGCCAGCACAAACACCACCGCCGTCGCGCAGGCCAGCAGGCTGGCCAGCCGCACATCGTCCGCATACGCCTGCCAGTAGTAGCTCGCGGCGGGGCGCATCACCAGTTCGCGTTCGGGATAGTAGCGGCGCCATACCTCGCCGATGTCGCGTTGCAGCGAGGCCGGCGCGTCGTCGCGCATGCGCAGCGTCAGTAGGCGGCTGTTGCGCGCCAGCTGGTACATGGTCGGCCGCACCGGATCGCGCAGCGTCTCCCAGCGCAAGTCCGGCACCACGCCGACGATGCGCAGCGGCGTGCCGTTGATGCGCTGGCCCAGCGCCTGCTGCGCCGATTGCCAGCCCAGCGCGCGCAGCGCCGCCATGTTCAGCATCACGCTCTGCTCCTGATCGTCGTCGACCACGCGGTCGATCAGCGGATCGAAGCGGCGGCCTGCGATGGCCTGCAGGCCATAGACGCGGAAGAAGTCGGCGCCGACCATCTGCAGCGGCATCGCCATCTCACTGCCGTCCAGGCGCTTGATGTTTTGGCTGCCGCGCGTGCCGGTGTGGTCGTCGCGGCCTGGCACATACGAGCTGTCCGTCACGCCGTCGACGCCGGGCAGCCGCGCCAGCGCGTCGCGGAAAGCCGTCGCCGCCGGCCGCTCGACGTTTTCATGCAGCTCCACCACCAGTAGCGGCGCCGGATCGAAACCCGGCGGCGCGGTGGCGGCGAAGCGCGTCTGCAATAGGATCGCCAGCGCCATGCCGCCCATCGCCATCGCGGCGGCGAACTGGGTCGCGGTCAACAGGCGCCGCATCCAAGCGCCGCCGGACGTCTCGCCGCCGCGATGCGCCAGCGTCTCGCGCATGTCGACCCCGCGCGCCAGCCAGCCCGGATACAGGCCGGCCGCCGCGCCGACCAATACGCCGAGCAGCAGGCAGGCGGCGATCGCCGCCGGCGTGAACATGCCGTCCAGCCGGCGCTGCAGCAGATCGGAGCACAGCGGCAGCAGCAGCCACGCCATCAGCACGCCCAGCGCGGACGCCGCCAGCGACAACAGCATCGCCTCGGCCATGAACTGTGCCAGCAGCTGGCGCGTGGTGGCGCCCAGCACACGGCGCACGGCGATCTCGCGCTGCCGGCGCAAGGTGCGCACCGTCGCCAGGTTGACGTAATTGACCACCGCCAGTAGCAGGACCAGGCCCCCGGCCGCGCCGATCGCCAGCACCATGCGCATGTCGCCGCGCGGGCCGGTGCCCATGGTGTTGGCGACGCTGCGGTCGAAATAGGCGTCGGCCAGCGGACCGAGGCCGATGTCGACCATCTTGCGCCCGTTCAGCGCAGCCCTCAGTTCCGGCGTCGCAAAGTTTTGCCACGGCGCGCGGTCGACCGCCCCCTGCAACGCGGTCTGCAAGGCTTGCGGCGTGACGCCGGCGCCGGTCTTGACGTAGATGCGGCCGGCGATGCCCATCCAATTGTCCATCGCCTCGCGCCGCTCCTGTTCCGGCCACAGCGCGCTGCCGGTGCCGGCCAGCGCGGCGAATTGCATGGTGCTGTTGGATGGGCGGTCCGCAAGCACGGCGCGCACCTGCAGCGTTTGGCGGTTGATCTCGATCGTGCGGCCCAGCGCGGGCGTGTCGCCGAACAGGCGGCGCGCGGTTTGCCGCGTCAGCGCCAGGCCGTCGGGCTGGGTCAATGCCTGTCGCAGATCGCCTTCGACCGCGCGCAGGCCGGTGATGGCCTGGAACGCGGGATCGACGGCGGTGACTTGCAGCACCTGCTGACGGCCTTGCCATTGCAGCGTCGTGTCGCGCGGCCACCAGACGCTGACTTCCAGCGGCAGGCCGCTTTGCAGCGCCACGCCGCGCAACGCGAACGGCGTGTATTCCATCCACTGCGGCTGCGGGATGAAGTTGAGCCGGTGCTTGATGACGAACACCCGCTCGCGCTCCGGCACATCGCTGTCGTAGCTGAAGGAGTAGCGGACAAAACCCAGCAGCAGGAAGCAGATCGCGAAGCCCGTCGCCAGGCCGAGTATCTCCACCACCGAATGAAACGGCTGGCGCAGCAGCAGCCGCCAGCCGATGCGAAAGTCGCGCGGGATCATGTGCGTTCTCCGGTTAGTCGCGCAGCGCCAGGGATGGCGACATGCGCAATGCGGTCAATGTGTGGCGCGCGGTGGCCAGCAGCGCCACCAGCAGGGCCAGCGCCAGCGCCGCCGCCAGCGTCCAGCCGCCGATGGGCGCGCGCTCGGTGTAGCCGGCCAGGTAGCGCTGTATCGCCACCGCCGCGAACGGCAAGCCGACCAGCGCGCCGGCGCCGACCAGCACCGAGAACTCGCGCCCCATCATCAGCGCGATATCGGCGCCGCGCGCGCCGTGCAGCTTGCGCATCACGATCTGGCGCCGGTTGCGCTGCACGCTGTAGGCCGACAGCACGTAGATGCCGAACGCCGCCAGCGCGATGGCGGTCGCGCTGGTCACCGTCAGCGCGCGGGTCAGGCGCGCATCGGCCACATAGCGCTCGGCCAGCACCGCCTGTTGCGTATGCATTTCCATGATCGCGTTGGGGAACTGCGCGCGCCACAGCGGCGCGATGGCCTCGGCGGCGGCTTCCAGGCCGTCGCTGGTGAGGATCGAGATGACCGGCCCCGGGCGGATCTGGTACATGGTGGCCTTGGACGGCACGCGCAGGCCCTGGAACCGGATGTCCGGCGCGATGCCGATGATCCGCATCCCGCGCGGCAGCACCTGGTCCACGGCCGCTTGCGGCGTCGCATAGCCCAGCGCCAGCGCGCCGGCCGCGTTGACCACCACGCCGCCCAGATCCTGGCCGTCGTTCGGATCGTGCCTCGGGTCGAACAGCCGTCCGTATTCGGCCCGCACCCGGTGGACATCGAACCAGTTGGGGCTGACGTGCTTGGATTCCATCGGGATGTCGTTGCCGTCCTTGGTGGAGATGGTGGCGATGAGCTTGAAGCCGTCGCGGCCCACCGCCTCGGAGATGGTCGAGACATCCGCCACGCGCGGCAGCCTTCTCAAGCGCTCGATGAAGGCGGTCGCCGCCGGCTTGCCCGCTTCGCCGTCGGGCAGGTCCAGCACCAGCAGCCCGGCCGGATCGAAGCCCGGCCTGGCGTGGCTGGCGAACGAGGTTTGCCAGTTGACCGCCAACGCGGTCGCGGAGAGCGCCATCGCGCTGGAGAACTGCAGCACCGTCAGCATGCGCCGCACCCACATGCCGGCGGCGGTTTCGCTGTTGCCGCGCCCCGCCAGCGCGGGACCTGGCAGCGCGTGTTGCGCCAGCCAGGCCGGGTAGGCGCCGGCCAGCACGCCGATGAGCATCGCGAACAGCAGCGCGGCCAGGCAGCGCCCCGGCGTGAACATGCCCGCCAGCGGACGGTTCACCAGCTCGGAGAACAGCGGCAGCAGCAGCCACGCCAGCATCAGGCCGGCGACCGCCGACAGCACCGCCGTCAACACCGCTTCGCTGAGGAACTGCCGCACCAGCCGCGCCGCGCTGGCGCCCAGCAGCTTGCGGATGCCGATCTCGCGCTGGCGCCGCAAGGTGCGCACCGTGGCCAGGTTGACGTAGTTGATCGCCGCCAGCAGCAGAATCAGCAGGCCGCCGGCCGCCAGGCCGTAGACGGTGCCGCGCTGGCCATATTGTTCGGCGTTGCGGCCGGAGGCCAGGTCCTCATCGAAGTAGGCGTCGCGCAGCGGCATCAGGCTGATGTCGGCCACATTGCGTCCGTTCAGGCCCTTGCCCATCGCGCTGGCTTTCACGCGCTGGTTCAGCGGCGATTTCTCGGTCGCCTCCTGCAGCAGCGCGGTCAATTGCGCCATCGAGGCGCCGGGCTTGAGCTTCACGTAGACGGTGCCGCGCCCCCACCGGCTGATCGCGGTGTCGCGCTCGCTCCAGGCGCTGCTGCCGGTGCCGACCAGCGCCTCGTAGCGCTGGGTGCTGTTGGCCGGCGGATCGCGCAGCAGCGCCCGCACCTGCAGCGTGACACCGTCGATCTTGACGACCTGGCCGAGCGCCGCGCCGGCGCCGAACAGCTTGCGCGCGCCGGCCGTGGTCAAGGCGATGCCGTCCGGCTGCGTCAGCGCCGCGTTCAAATCGCCCTCCAGCGTGGCGACCGCGAACATGGCGCGGAACGCCGGATCGACCACCTGCAGGTTCATCGCGCGCAGTTCGTTCCCGGCGCGCAGCGGCGTGTCGATCGGCTTGGCGATGCTGGCCTCCGCCACCAGGCCGCTGGCCAGCGCCACATCGCGCAGCGGCAGGAAGGCCCAGGCTTGCCATTCGGGACGCGGGAAGACGTTGATGCGCTGCTTGACCACGGCCACGCGGTCGTTGTCCGGAATGGCGCTGTTGTAGTTCAGGCAGAATTCGACGAAGCCGAACAGCAGGAAGCAGGCGGCGAAGCCGATCGCCAGGCCGCCGGTGACCACCAGCGAGTAAGCCGGCTGCTGCAACAGCATGCGCCAGCCGATGCGGAAATCGCGCAGGTTCATCGCGCTTACGCCGCTTGCAGCGCGTCGACCATGATGCGGCCGTCCAGCAGGTTCAAGGTGCGCGAGGCTTGCGCCGCATGCTCCGGCGAGTGCGTGACCATGACCACGGTGGTGCCTTCGGCGTTGATCTCGCGCAGCAGCCGCATGACCTCATCGCCGTGCGCGCTGTCCAGGTTACCGGTCGGTTCATCGGCCAGCAGCACCGCCGGACCGGCCACCAGCGCGCGCGCGATCGCCACCCGCTGCTGCTGGCCGCCCGACAGCTGCGAAGGGCGATGCGCGGCGCGGTGGCCGACGCCCAGTTTCTCCAGCATCGCCGTCACCCGCGTGCGCCGTTCGCGCGCCGGCGTGCCGTTGTATTCGAGCGCCAGTTCCACGTTCTCGAACACGGTCAGTTCTTCGATCAGGTTGAAGCTTTGGAAGATGAAGCCGATGCGGCCGCGCCGCAGTTTATTCAGCTGCGCCTCGCTCCAGCCAGCCACGTTCTGGCCCTCGAACCAGTATTCACCGTGGTTGGGCACATCGAGCAGCCCGAGGATGCCGAGCATGGTCGACTTGCCGCAGCCGGACGGCCCGGTGATGGCGACGTATTCGCCCGCTTCGATCTCCAGGTCGATGCGGTCCAGCGCGGTGGTCTGGATTTCTCCGGCTTGATGGATTTTGCTGATGCCGACGAGTTTGAGCATGTGCGTCCTTTTTGAGTGGTAGCGTGAATTTACTGCGTAATCCGCAGCCTGGGTGAATTTCCATATGCGGCGTAGCTGGACAAGATCACCTTGTCGCCGGCGGCCAGGCCGTCGAGAACTTCTATCTGGCTGTTGCTGCGGCGGCCGATGCGCACCGCGCGCCGTTGCGCGTCGCGGCCCGCCGCGTCGACCACGTAGACCCAGGCGCCGCCGCTGTCGTTGATGAAGGCGCCGTTGGGCAGCAGCAGCGCGCGCGCTGGCTCGCCGAGCGTGATGCGCGCGTCCAGGCCCTGGCCGGGATTGAGCACCGGCGGCTGGCCGTCGCGGAACAGCAGTTCGACCGCGAAGCGGCCCTCCTTGATCTGCGGGTAGATGGCGCCGATGGCGACCGCGTAGTCGCGTTCATCCTGCTTGACGCTGCCGGTGCGGCCGACCGCCATGCGGTTCAAATAATATTCGTCCACGCTGGCCGAGAGCTTGAAGTGCAGCGGGTCGTCGATGCGGCCGATGTTTTTTCCGGTGGCGATGGATTCGCCGACCTGCAGGCGGAAGTTGGTCAGCCGGCCTTCGACCGGCGCGCGCACCGCCAACGCGTCGACGGTGGCGGAGACCAGCTTCAGGCCGGAGCTCAGGCCGCGTATCGCCGTCTCCAGCTGCTGCTCGGCGTCGCGCCGCACGCCGGTTTCGGCGCTGGTGGCGTGCTGCTCCTGCGTCAGCTCGCGCTGTTGCTGCGCGAGCTGGTCGGCCGACTCCTCCAGCGCGACGGCGGAGATATAGCCCTGCGCCGCCAGCTTGACGTTGCGCGCATGCCGCTTGCCCGCCTGGTCGAGCGCGAAACGCAGATCGTCCAGCCGGCGCCGGTGTTCGCTGGCGCTGGCCTCCTGCGACACCCGCAGGTTGGACAGGTTGAAGATGCTGACCGCGTGTTCCGACTGGCGCGCCAGCAGCTCCAGGTTGCGCTGCGGGTTGGAGATGCGGAACAGCAGCTGGCCTTTTTTCACCAGCGTGCCGTCGATCGCGAAGACTTCCTCCACGCGGCCCGATTCCACCGAATCGAGGATCACGGAGTTGAGCGGTTCGGCGCTGGCGCGCACCACGATCTCGTCGACGAACACGCCTTGCGCCGCCTGGCCGATGCGCAGGCCGGCCGCTTCGATTTGCAAGCCGCGCGGCATCCAGGCCCACAAGGCGTAGGCGGCCAGCATGGTCGCGGCCACCGCCGCGACGCCGAAGGCGATGGCTTTGCCGCGTCGCCGCGGCACCACGATGTCCATGGCCGCGCCGCTGGTGGGAATTTTTTTTTCGATGTGCATGCGGGCCATAGTGCAAACGCCGTGCCATGCGCCGCGAGCGTGGTTTTCCGGGGCGCGCGGCCGGCGGGTGTTCATTATCGAACAGTGGCCGATGTCCGTTAATGGACACTGTTCCGGCGTGGCCGCCGGCGCCCGCTCGACAGCGCGTTGGCGGCTGCTAGAATGCCTGCATGCCCGCCTATGTACTGATACTTGATGATGACGCCGATGTCGCCACCGCCGCGCAATTGCTGCTGCGGCGCCGCCACGGCCAGGTTTCCACGCTGTGCGATCCGGCGGGCCTGCCGGCGTTGCTGGCGCAGCGCGTGCCGGACGTGGTGCTGCTGGACCTGAACTTCACGCCGGGCTGCATCGACGGCGCCGAGGGCCTGGCGCTGCTCGACATGCTGCGCGCGCAAACGCGGCCGCCGGCGGTGATCGCGATGACCGCGTATGCCGACGTGCCGCTGGCGGTGGAGGCGCTCAAGCGCGGCGCCGGCGACTTCATCACCAAGCCGTGGGACAACGCGCGGCTGGTGGCGGCGGTCGACCAGGCGCTGGCGCGGCGGGCGGCGTTGAACGGATCGTCCGCCTCGTCGCCGGAGTTGATGGGCGAGTCGGCCGCGATGCGCGAGCTGAAGGCGCTGATCGCCGGCGTGGCGCCGACCGAGGCCAACGTCATGGTGCTGGGCGAGAACGGCGTCGGCAAGGAGCTGGTGGCGCGCGCGATCCACGCGCAGTCGCGCCGCGCGGCCGGCACGCTGCTGGCGGTGGACATGGGCGCGCTGCCGGAATCGACTTTCGAGAGCGAGTTGTTCGGCCACCGCAAAGGCTCGTTCACCGACGCGCGCGCGGACAGGGCGGGGCGCTTCCAGGCGGCGCGCGGCGGTTCGCTGTTTTTGGACGAAATCGGCAACATGCCGTTGGCCGCGCAGGCCAAGCTGTTGACGGCGCTGGAGCGGCGCGAGGTCACGCCGCTCGGCGCGGACAAGCCGGAAGCCATCGACGTGCGCATCGTCAGCGCGACCAATCTGGATGAGGCGCGCTTGTTCGATCCTTCCGTGTTCCGGCCGGATTTGCTGTTTCGCTTGAATACGATCGTGATCCGCGTGCCGGCGTTGCGCCAGCGGCGCGAAGATATCCCGCTGCTGCTGGCCCACTATCTCAAGCTGTATGAGCTGCAGTACCAACGGCCGGCGCGCGATGTGAGCGGCGGTGCGATGGATGCGCTGGCGCGGCACGATTGGCCCGGCAATGTGCGCGCGCTGCGACATGCCTGCGAACGCGCGGTGATCCTGGGGCAGGGCGCGGACTATGCGCTGGCCGATTTCGCGCTTGGCGCGGCCGCCGCCGCCCCCGTCACCACCGGCCCAGGCGCGGGGGGCGCGGCGCCGAACGACATGACGCTCGACGCGCTGGAGCGCGACGCCATCGCCGCCACGCTGGCGCAATTCAACGGCAATATCAGCCACGCCGCGAAAACGCTGGGCATCAGCCGCGCGGCCTTGTACCGCAAGCTGGGCAAGCATGGCATCTGAACGCGCGCTCAAGCTGGGCGTCGCGGCCGGAGTGGCCGGCTTGATGGCGCTGGCCGTCGCGGCGGATGCGTTGTCGGCCACGCCGGCGCCGCGCCGCATCGTATTGTGCTGCTTGCTCGCCCTCGCACCGGCCGCGCTGTTGTGGCAATGTCTGCGCCGCCTCGCGCCGCGCATCCCGCGCGACGAACGCGCGCGGCATCCGGAGCGCGACCCACAACGGAGCGAACTGGCCGACGCCATGCTGGCGCTGGAAGCCCGACTCGAACACGCCCCGATCGCGCTGTTCCGCATCCAGAACGCGGCCGGCGCCGGCGAAGTCGCGCCGCTGAACGCCAGCGCGCGCCGCCTGCTGGCGCCCGGCCGCGCCAGCGCGCCGAAAGACCTGCATCAACAGCTGGCCGCGCAAGCCGCCGGCCAGCGCCGCCTGATCGGTTTCGACACCGAGCGCGGCGTCGAACGCGCGCTGGTCGCCGTCTCCGCGTTGACGCTGCAAGGCACGCCGCAACGCCTGGCCGCGCTGATGCCGGTCGAAAGCGAACTCGAAGCCGAGGCCCTGAACGCCTGGCGCGAACTGGTCCAAGTACTAACCCACGAAATCATGAATTCCCTGACGCCGGTGGCCTCGCTGTCGCGCACTGCCTGCGGGCTGCTGGACGAAGCGGCGGCCAACCTGCCGGCCGACATCCACGCCGATCTCGGCACCGCGCTCGACGCGATCAGCCGCCGCGCCGCCAGCCTGGTGGATTTCGTCGGCAGCTACCGCAGCCTATCGACGGTATCGCCGGCGCAGCCGCAGCGCGTGCCGCTGGAGGACTTGTTCGAACGCCTGGCCGCGCTGCTCGCGCCGCAATGGCAAGCGCAGGGCGGCGATCTGACATTCTCGGTGGAACCGGCGTCGCTGGAGGTGATGATCGATCCCGGCCAGCTGGAACAGGCGCTGATCAATCTATTGAAGAACGCCGCCGAAGCGGCGCCGTCGCCGCAAGCGCGGATCAGCGCGCGCCTGAGCCGGGGCGGGCGGCTGCGCATCGAAGTCGCCGACAACGGCCCGGGCGTACCTGATGCATCGGCGGCGCATATCTTCACGCCGTTTTTTTCGACCAAAAAACAGGGCAGGGGCATCGGCCTGGCGATGGTGCGGCACCTGGTGCACGCCAACGGCGGCACGGTGCGCTACGCGCGCTCGGTCAGCGCCGGCGCGCGCTTCATTCTCACTTTTTAGCGCACCATGTCGATGTGCATGATGCCGTCTTCGTCATACGGCTCGGTCACGGTCTGGAAGCCGAAGCCGGCGTAGAATTTTTCCAGGTGCGCCTGCGCGCCGATGCGGAAGCGGTGGCCGGGGTGCAGCTTCTCCGCCAGCGGAATCGCCTTGGCCAGCAGCTCGCGGCCGATGCCGCCGCCTCGGCCGGCCTGCGTGGTCAGCACGCGGCCAAGCGACATCTCGTCATATTTCAAGCCCGGCGGCACGCAGCGCAGATAGGCTACCAGTGTGCGCAGGCCATTGCTCTCGCGCCAGCCCATCAGGTGATGGCACTGCAGATCGATGCCGTCGATATCGGGATACAAACAGGTCTGCTCCAGGATGAACACCTGCTGGCGTTGCAGCAGCACTTCATACCAGTCGTTGCGGGGAATATCGTCGAAAGCCAGCCAGTGCCACTCAATCATCGTCTATCTCGGTAGGGATCAAAACAATGATTGTATGTGAAAAAGGCCGGCGCCTCGAACGAGGCGCCGGCCCTTATTGGCATCGCTTAGCTTAAACGATGGTCAGCGTGACGTCGATGTTGCCACGGGTGGCGTTCGAGTAAGGGCAGACGATGTGGGCGGCTGCGACCAGCTTTTCAGCGGATTCGCGGTCCAGGCCTGGCAGCGAGATTTTCAGTTCGACTTCGATGCCGAAACCGGTAGGGATCTGGCCGATGCCGACGGTGCCTTCGACCGACACGTCCGCAGGCACGGCGATCTTGTCGCGGCCGCCGACGAATTTCATCGCGCCCAGGAAGCAAGCCGAGTAGCCGGCGGCGAACAGTTGTTCAGGGTTGGTGCCGACGGCGCCGGCGCCGCCGAGTTCTTTCGGGGTGGTCAGTTTCACGTCCAGGACGCCGTCCGAGGACACAGCTTTGCCTTCGCGGCCACCGGTTGCTTTAGCGTTTGCGCGGTACAGTACTTTTTCGATCGACATGATGAATTCCTTTTCAGTGGGTGGAACTACATTAATTTTAGGTAACTATCTAATCGCACGCTATCTACCTAAGGAGGTACACAGCTTGCTAATCTACTACTGTTCGGCGTTGTTTGCAGCGCCCATGTACGAACTATACATCGCGCACTATTCAATAGCAAGCGATTTTTAAAAATTAAATCAGCGTAGCGTCGCGGCGCATTTGGCGCACTTGACCAGCCCGGTATGCCCGATGGTCCAGCCTTGACTGCGCGCCTCGATCGCCGCCCGCTTGGCCCATGCCTCCATCGGATCATTGGCCACTTCTTCAAATTCGAAGAATTCACGGCAGTCGTGCGACTCGCACACCAGCATGAATTCACAGAACAGCATTTCTTCGAGCAGGTCGTCCAGCATTGTTGTGACTTTCCATGATTACAGGCCGTAATCATAGCGCGTTCATCAGCAAGCGCATCAGGCCGGCCACGACACCCAGCGCGGCCACGCTCAGCGCCCAGATCAGCGCCAGCCAGCCGGCGCGCCGCAGCCAAGGACCGCGCTGGCCCGCGGGCCCGGTGCGGACCTCGGTGCTCGGATGGAAAAATGGTTTCATCTCAGTGGTATCCGTCGTGGAGTTTGACCTTGCCGCGGAACACGAAATACGACCAGGCCGTGTAGCCGAGGATGAAGGGGATGATGAACAACGCGCCGACCAGCGTGAAGCCTTGGCTCTGCGGCGGCGACGCGGCGGCCCAGATCGACACGCCCGGCGGAATGATGTTCGGCCAGATGCTGATCGCCAGTCCGGTATAGCCGAGGAACACGATGCCCAGCGCCGAGGCGAAGGCGCCGTGGTGCGGATTGTCGCCGCGGATGCTACGCAGCAGCATCAGCACGCAGAACGCCACCAGCAGCGGCACCGGCGCGAACCACAGCATGTTGGGCATGCTGAACCAGCGCGCCGCGACGGCCGGATCGACGAACGGCGTCCAGACGCTGACGGCGGCGATGGCCGCCACGATCAGGCCGGTTAGCGGCTTGGTCAGTTGCAGCATGCGTTGTTGCAGCCCGCCTTCGGTCTTGATGATCAGCCAGGTGCTGCCCAGCAGCGTGTAGGCGATCATCACGCCGACGCCGCACAGCAGCGGGAAGGGACGCAGCCAGTCGAGCGCGCCGCCGGCGTACTCCAGGCCGTTCATCGGGATGCCGCCGATGTAGGCGCCCAGCGTCACGCCCTGGAAAAACGCGGCGCAGATCGAGCCACCGATGAAGGCCTTGTCCCAGAGGTGGCGTTCGTGGTCGCGCGCCTTGAAGCGGAACTCGAAGGCGACGCCGCGCAGGATCAGCCCCAGCAGCATGAAGCTGAGCGGCAGGAACAGCGCCGTCAGGATCACCGCATAGGCCAACGGAAACGCCGCCATCAACGCCGCGCCGCCCAGCACCAGCCAGGTCTCGTTGCCGTCCCAGACCGGGGCGACGGTGTTCATCATGACGTCGCGCTCGTAGCGGTCCTTGACGAAGGGGAACAGCATGCCGATGCCGAGGTCAAAGCCGTCCATGACGATGTACATCAACACGCCGAAGAAAATGATGACGGCCCAAATAATGGAAAGATCGATGCCCATGATGCTTAGCTCCGCGAGTCAGGTGTGGGGTTGGAGGGACGGGCCAGCTCCAGGTCCTCGTCGGCGGCCGACAAGGGCCGGCTGGCGGTGTGGCTGCGGCCGGGATGCGGCTGGTCGTGGTGGGCCTGCGGCCCCTTGCGGATCAGGCGCAGGATGTAGGCGATGCCGACCCCGAACACGGCGCAATACACGACGATGAACAGCCCCAGGGTCAGCGCCAGCGGGCCGGCCTGGTGCGGCGACACCGCGTCGGCGGTGCGCATCAGGCCGTAGACCACCCACGGCTGGCGGCCGATTTCGGTGGTGTACCAGCCGGCCAGGATGGCGACCAGGCCGGCCGGCCCCATCGCCAGCGCCGCGCGCAGCAACCACGTCGACCGGTACAGCGTGCCGCGCATGCGCGCCCACAGGCTCCACAGGCCGAGGCCGATCATCGCCACGCCCAGGCCGACCATGATGCGGAAGCTGAAGAACACCACCGCCACGTTGGGCCGGTCCTCCTTCGGAAACGATTTCAGCGTCGGGATCTGGCCGTTGTGGCTGTGCGTCAAAATCCAGCTGCCCAGGTGCGGGATCGCGATTTCAAAATGATTCTTTTCCTGCGCCATATCGGGGATGCCGAACAGCACCAGCGGAACGTTGTCGCCCTCCTGTTGCCAGTGGCCCTCCATCGCGGCCATCTTGGCCGGCTGGTGTTGCAGCGTGTTCAAGCCGTGCGCGTCGCCGATCAGCGCCTGGATAGGCGCCACGATCACCAGCATCCACATCGCCATCGACAGCATCTTGCGCACCGCCGGGCCGTCGTTGTTGCGCAGCAGATGCCAGGCCGCCGATGCCGCCACCATCAACGCCGTCGCCAGGAAGGCGGCGGTGCTCATGTGTAGCAGGCGGTAGGGGAAGGAGGGATTGAAGATGACGGCGAACCAGTCGGTCGGGACCACCACGCCGTTGACCACCGCGTAGCCCTGCGGCGTTTGCATCCAGCTGTTCGAGGCCAGAATCCAGGTGGTGGAAATGAGCGTGCCCAGCGCCACCATCGCGGTGGCGAAGAAGTGCAGGCCGCGCCCGACCCGGTCCCAGCCGAACAGCATCACGCCGAGGAAGCCGGCTTCCAGGAAGAAGGCGGTCAGCACCTCGTAGGCCAGCAGCGGCCCGGTGACGCCGCCGGCGAATCTGGAGAACCCGGCCCAGTTGGTGCCGAACTCGTAGGCCATCACCAGGCCGGACACCACGCCCATGCCGAAGTTGACCGAGAAAATCTTGATCCAGAAATGGTACAGGTCGCGGTAGACCTGCTCGCCGGTGCGCAGCCAGCGCCATTCCAGCACGGTCAGGTAGCTCGCCAGTCCGACCGTGATGGCCGGGAAGATGATGTGGAACGAAATCGTGAATCCAAATTGGATCCGCGCCAATTCCAGTGCGGTAAAGCCGAACATACAATTCTCCAGTTGCAAGGTTTGGTGAAAACCGCGCGCGCAGCTCCCCCCGCGCACGAATCGACGGCGCATGGGATCACTGGTGGATGCGGGGATTATTCCTCGGGATCGCTAAAGACGGCGCGCGCCCGGTTTTTCAGTTCCAGCAGCTTCTGTACCTTGCTGCCGAGTTTCATCAGCTGGCGCAGCGAGTCCGGCGACAGGCTTTCGAGTTCGTCGAACCATTTGTTCGCCATTTCCGCCAACTCATACATCTCGCGCATGCGGCCCTGCGCGTACTGTTCCGCGCTCTCGCCCGGCGTGGCCAGCAGCGATTGGCGCAGGATCGTCAACGTCGGCGCCACCTCGCGGCGGCGGCGTTCGGCCGCCACCTTGCGGAAAATATCCCAGACGCTGCCCAGCGCCGAGTAATATTCGCGCCGGTCGCCCGGCACGCGCGACAGCTTGACCAGCTGCCAGCTCTCCAGCTCCTTCATGCTCATGCTCACGTTCGAGCGCGAAATGCCCAGCGTCTCGCCGATCTCGTCCGCGTGCAACGGTTGCTCCGACAAGAACAGCAGCGCGTAAATCTGGCCCACGGTGCGATTCACGCCCCAGCGGCTGCCCATCTCCCCGAAGTGGGCGACAAAGGATTCCATCAGCGGCGGCATGATCATGATTATTTCCAGTTTTCAGAATTTTCTGAATTTTACAGCGTTTATTTTATTCTTGCTGACGGGCTTAAGTAGTCGCCGTAATTGATAATGATTCGCATTATAGATAGAATGTCCGGCATTGCTCTTATTTGGCCTTTCCATGTCCCGTTTTCGCCTGCTTCCCCTGTATCTTGCGTTGTTCCCCGTGGCTGCGATGGCGCAGGAAGCCGACGACAAGGTGCTGCACGCCGTCAAGGTGACCGCCGCGCGCGCCGACGGCTTCGAGCCGAAGACCGTGGAGGCGGGCAGCTTCCGTGGCGCCGACATCATGGACGTGCCGTCCACCGTCAACGTGGTTACGCGCGAGGTGCTGGAATTGCAGGCGGCCGGCGGCTTGTACGACGCGCTGCGCAACACCGCCGGCGTCACGCGCCAGCAGAACGGCGGCGAGACCTGGGACCAGTTGGTGATCCGCGGCCTGGCCGTCGAGAACCGCACCAACTACCGCCTCAACGGCGCGCTGCCGGTGATGAACTTCTCGCAGGTGCCGATGGAGGACAAGGAGCGGGTCGAAGTGCTCAAGGGCGCCACCGCGCTGTACTACGGCTTCACCTCGCCGGCCGGCGTGGTCAACTTCGTCACCAAGCGCGCCGGCGCCACGCCGGTCAGCACCGTCGGCCTGATGGTCGACCAGAACGGCAGCGCCGTCGCCACCGCCGACGTGGCGCGCCGCTTCGGCGAGCGGCAACAAGTGGGCGTGCGCGTCAACGCCGCCGGCGGCACGCTGGCGTCCTATCTGGACCACGTCGGCAACGGCAACCGCAAATTCATCTCGGCCGCGCTGGACTGGCGCGTCAGTTCGCGCCTGCTGCTGAAGGCCGACCTGGAATACGACAACCGCCTCGTCACCGAGCAGGCGGGCATCGCGCTGCCGACCGCCGTCAACGGCGTCATCGCGCTGCCACCGGCGCTAGATCCGAAACGCCTGATCGGTCCCGAATGGGCCAAGTTCGACGCGCAATCGAAGAACGCGCTGCTGCGCGCCGACTATGCGCTGAGCGACGACTGGGCGCTGACCCTGGAAACCGGCCACGCCGAAACCTCGCGCGATCGCGGCCTGGCCATCTTCCGCCTGAATAACGCGGCGGCGCTGACCACCGGCGCCGGACGCATCACCGGCAACCTGCAACACAACGCGGTCGATTCGAACATGCTGCGCGCCGAACTGGCGGGCAGCGTCGCCACCGGCCCGGTGCTGCACGAGCTGACCTTCGGCGCGGTGCGCACCGACAAAGGCCAGGACCCGGTCTACCAGGCCAACTACACCATCGCCGCGCAAAACCTGTACAACCCGGTGCCGATCACCAGCTACACCGTCGGCGCGTATCCGACCACGCCGACCACCGCCGCGCTGGAGACGCGCGACGAAGGCGTCTACGCGATCGACCGCCTGACCTTTTCGCCGCAATGGCAGGCGGTGGCCGGCGTGCGCAGCGTGAAGTACCAGAGCGACCAGGGCGTCAACCACTATGACGTCAGCAAGACCACTCCGCTGGCCGCGCTGATCTACAAGATCAGCACCGACCTGTCGTTCTACGCGTCGGGATCGCAAGGGCTGGAGGAGGGCGAACCCGCGCCGACCGGCAGCGCCAACGTCGGCGAGCGCCTGGCGCCGGGCGTCAGCCGCCAGAAGGAACTGGGCGCGCGCTGGCGCATGCCCGGCGGAGGCGGCACGCTGCTGCAGGCGGCGGTGTTCGACATCACCCGTCCCGGCTACTACACCAACAGCGCCAACATCTTCACCGCCGACGGCGAGCAGCGTTATCGCGGGCTGGAGCTGTCGGCACAGGGCAAGCTGTCGCGCCAACTGTCGTGGCAAAGTTCGGCGCAGCTGCTCGACGCGGAATTCCGCGACATCGGCGCCTCCTACAACGGCAAGCTGCCGGAGAACGCCTCCAAGCAGACCGGCAGCGCCTTCCTGTCGTATGCGCTGGACGCTGTGCCCGGCCTGTCCTTCAACGGCGGCGCGTATTACACCGGCCGCCGTCCGGTCAACGATTTGAACCAGGCCTTCCTCGGCGGCGTCACGCTGTTCAGCGCCGGCGGCCGCTACGTGTCCACGGTCATGGGCAAGCGCACCACCTGGCAAGCCAACATCGACAACGCGGCCGGCAAACAATACTGGGCCGGCGCCGGCACCCGCCTGGCCTCCGGCGCGCCGCGCCTGATTAAATTAAGTGTGAAGGTCGACCTGTGAAAAAGCTTTGGTTCCAACTGCATTGGTTCATCGGCATCACCGCCGGCACGGTGTTGATCGTGATCGGCCTGACCGGCGCCACGCTGGCTTTCCGCGAACAGCTGCTCGACCTGCTCAACCCCGGCGTGCTGACCGTGCCGGCGCAGGCCGGGCCGGTGCTGACGCCGCCGCAGGTCGCCCAGGCGACCAAGGCGCTGCATCCGCAGGCGCGCATCACCAGCATCATCCTGTACGCGCAACCGGATACCAGCGCGCGCGTCGGCCTGGCGCCGGCGCCGGGCGAGACGCGCGGCGAAACGATTTACCTCGATCCCTACAGCGGCGCCCAACTGCCGGAGCTGCGCTACGCCGAATTCTTCGAATGGATTGAACAGCTGCACCGCTTCCTGCTGCTGCCGCGCGAGCAGGGCAAGATGGTCAGCGGCACGCTGGCGTTCTGCCTGATGGGCCTCGCGCTCAGCGGCCTGTATCTGCGCTGGCCGCGCCGCGCGCTGGACTGGCGCACCTGGCTGACCTTCGATACCCGCATGAAGGGCCGCTCCTTCCTGTGGGGCCTGCATTCGGTGGCCGGCACCTGGGTGATGGTGATCTTCCTGATGTTCACCGCGTCCGGCGTGTACTGGGCCTTCGATCCGATCCGCACCGTGGTCGACGGCTGGCTGGGCACCCCGCGTCCGCCGCGCGCCGCCGCCACCGCGCCCAAGCCTAAAACCGCCAAGCCGCCAAAAGCGGAAGCCGCCGACCTGTCCCTGACCTGGGCCACCTTCCAGCAGGCCGCGCCGAACTGGAACATGGCCTTCCTGCGTCCGCCGGAAAAAGCCACGCAGCCGATCCAGATCCTGTGGGTGGCGAAGGACGCGCCGCACGTGCGCGCGCGCGGCAAGATGTCGATCAACCAGCAGACCGGCGAGCTGCTGAAGAACGAGCCCTACGCCGCGATGCCGGTCGGCGCGCGCCTGCAATCGACGATCTACCCGCTGCACATCGGCACCTACTTCGGCCTGACCGGGCAGTTCATCGTGTTCCTGGCCGCGCTGGCGCTGCCCGGCTTCGCCATCACCGGTTGGATGCTGTACCTGAAGCGGCGCAAGGAGAAGCGCGCCGCGCTGGCCGAACGCAAGCTGCTGGCCGCCGGCGCCACCGCCGACGCGGATGCCGAAGACCCGGTGCTGATGGCCTACGCCAGCCAGACCGGCCAAGCCGAGCGGCTTGCATTGCAAAGCGCGGCCGCGCTGCAAAAGGCCGGCGTCGCCGTGCACGTGCACTCGCTGGAAAAACTCACGCCGCCGCAGCTGGGCAAGTACCGTCGCGCGCTGTTCGTCGCCAGCAGTTTCGGCGAAGGCGAACCGCCCGATCCGGCGCGCCGCTTCAGCCGCCTGCTGCACGACCAGCACGAGGCGCTGGCGCACATGCAATACGCGGT
>Ga0247815_10000582_pt1 | contig 28471 bp, 24 predicted proteins | sample UWRJL194509B1_FD_181014 | JGI IMG/M metagenome (GOLD analysis project Ga0247815, IMG submission 181014) | Plant litter microbial communities from Arlington Agricultural Research Station in Wisconsin, United States - UWRJ-L194-509B-1 | ecosystem: Environmental > Terrestrial > Plant litter >...
CCAGCGAGTACTTCGTCGCTCCCATCGTGCCGGCGGACGTGGTATGGACCTATTCCGGCGTGCGCCCGCTGGTGGAGGACGGCGCCGACGCCAAGGCCGTGACGCGCGATTACCGGCTCGAGGTCGACGACGACGGTGCGCCGATGCTCAGCGTTTTCGGCGGCAAGATCACCACGTTCCGCAAATTGGCGGAGGAGGCGGTCGACCTGATCGCCAGGTCGCTCGGCAACCGCCACGGCGCCTGGACCCGCGACGCCTGTCTGCCTGGCGGCGACTTGTACGGCGCGGAGCCGAGCAACGAGTCGGTGCTGCAGTTCGACGCGTGGGCGCGCGCGGTGCAGGGGCGCTACAGCTGGCTGCCGCCCTTGCTGGCCTTGCGCTACGCCCGCGCCTACGGCACCCGCGTCCACACGCTGCTGGCCGATCGGGGCGCCATCGCCGACATGGGCGAGGAGATCGCGACCGACCTGTATGCGGCGGAAGTGGAGTACCTGCGCCGCTACGAATGGGCGCGCACGGCGCAGGACATCCTGTGGCGCCGCACGAAACTGGGGCTGCACCTGCCGCCGGACGCCGGCCCAAAGCTGCAGGCGTGGCTGGACCAGCATCCAATGCAGGTGCAGGGCAGGTAGCGCGGGCTTGGCTTCAGCGGCCGGCGGCCGGCGCGGTACGCGAACGCAGCGCGCGCTTCAGTCGCTCGCCGGCGAATTCCTGCGCATCTCGCGCCGCCGGTAGCAACGCCCCCATGCCAAAGAAATCGTGCGTCACACCAGCAAACTCCTTGAAGCTCACCGCAATCTTGTCTTTCTGCAGACGATAAGCATAAGCGCGCCCCTCACTGGCCAACGGGTCGATTGCAGCCGTGATGATGGTGGCCGGCGGCAGACGGCGCAAAGTCGCCGCCTTGGCCGGCATCGCGTACGCCTGATCCGCATCGTCGGGCGCCGCCGTGTAATGCGTCAGATACCAGACCATCGCCGCCTTGCCCAACGGTTTCGCCAGCGCGTTGGCACGATAGGACGGCAAATCCATGTCATCGTTAAGAACAGGGTAGATCAGCAGCTGATGCACCGGAAGCTTATCGCGCTTATCCCGCGCCATCTGCGCCACCACAGCCGCCAGCGTACCGCCGGCACCTTCGCCGCCGACGGCGACACGGCCAGCATCGCCATTGAATTCCGCCGCATGCGCCAGCACCCAAAGATAAGCCGCATAGGCATCATTGGGCGCCGCAGGATACTTATGTTCAGGCGCCAGATGATATTCGACCGACACCACGATAGCCCCCGAACGCACGGCCAGCGCGCGTACGGCGCCTGCGATAGAGCAGCAGCGACAACCAGTGCGAATAATTTCATAAAGACGTTCCCCGTGAACGAAGTCGACAACCATTGTCGCACCCAAGCACCCCAGGCGTCGCACAAACGCCGGAGAGTGTGATGAAATCAGCAGTAGTGGAGATAGAAAGCCGAATTTTGATAATCCGGGAACAACGGGTAATTATTGACGTCGACCTTGCTCAACTTTACGGGGTGACGACCAAACGCCTGAACGAGCAAGTCCGGCGTAATATCGGTCGCTTTCCGTCGGATTTCATGTTTTCACTGCGCCATTCAAGCTGCAAACGTGCTTGGTTCGCCGGAAGCCATTCAGATGGGGGTATATGTTGGATTTGTCCTGCACGAAGACAAATCGGTCCAACCATAAAAAAAACGGCACCCGAAGGCACCGTTTGTCGTTGATGCGGGCGGGATTACTTCACGCCGTGCATCAGCTTTTGGATCAACGGGGCGACCAGGAACAGCAGCACGCCGCCGATGGTCAGGATCCAGAAGCCCTGGGTGTAGGCCGACAGCGCGGTCACCACCGACATGCCGCTCTCGCCGCTGGCGTGCGAGGCGAAGATGCCCGACAGGTTGTTGCCGATACCGGTCGACAGGAACCAGCCGCCCATGCCCAGGCCCACCAGACGCGTAGGCGCCAGCTTGGTGACCATCGACAGGCCGATCGGCGACAGGCACAACTCGCCCACCGATTGGATCACGTAGACCATGAATAGGGTCCAGAACGGGATCTTGCTATCGGCGCCGACCAGCGAGGACAGCGAGAACCACAGCAGGCCGAACGCCGCCGCGTTGAACAGGATGCCCAGGCCGAATTTGCGCGGGATCGACGGATTGCCATTACGCTTGGCCAGCCACACCCACGCCGCGGCCACGATGGGCGCGCAGACGATGATGGCGATCGAGTTCACGGTCTGGAACCAGGCGGTCGGGAAAGTCCAGCCGCCGAAGTCGCGGCGCACGATGTTATCGGCCAGGAAGGTGAACGAACTGCCCGCCTGTTCGAAGAACATCCAGAACATGATGTTGAAGGTGAAGATCACCATCATGGCGATGACCTTGTCGCGTGCGACCTTGCCGTTGCGGAAGCCCTCGATCAGCAGCATCACCGCCAGCGCCAGGAACAGCACCGTCAGCACCAGTTGCAGCGTGTTGGCGCCGACGGCCAGCAGCAGGTAAGCGACCGGAATCACGGCCAGGCAGCCCAGGCACACGTACAGCACGCGCGCCATGCTCGCGCCTTGTGCTTCGGGAGCGCCGATGCCTTTAAGCTGGGCGCGACCGATCTGGAACCAGATCAAGCTGATGATCATGCCCACGCCTGCGGCCATGAACACTACTTTATACGACGGCATGCCGTTCACGCCGAACACTTTCTCGGCCAGGATCTGGGTCAGCACCGGTGCGATCAGCGCGCCGGTGTTGATGCCCATGTAAAAGATGGTGAAGCCGGAGTCGCGGCGCGGATCGGCCACCGAATACAGCTTGCCGACCATGGTGGAGATGTTCGGTTTGAACAGGCCATTACCGACGATGATGGTCGCCAGGCCGACTTTGAAGATGGTGTCGTCGGGGATGGCGATGGCGAACAGGCCGATGGCCATGAACACCGCGCCGACCAGGATCGAGCGCTGATAGCCCAACACGCGGTCGGCCACGTAGCCGCCGAACAGCGCCGCCGCATAGACCAGCGCCAGATAAGAGCCGTACAACGCGCTGGCGGTCTGCTGGCCGGACGGGTCGCCGCCGAAGAACTGGGCGACGATATACAGAACCAGAGCCCAACGGATACCGTAGAACGCGAAGCGTTCCCAGAACTCGGTCATGAACAACATCCACAGCGGAGCAGGGTGGCCCATGATCTGCTTGAATTCGGGAATAGCGACTTCCGTGTTGGTGGTGGTAGCACCGCTCATGCGGTTTCTCCTAATATTTATGTTCAAAAAATGGATAGGTCTTCCCTCGTGAGGAATCCAGCGCGCGCCATTTTAATCCACAAATCGCTTCGGACGCACATTTTGATGCCCTCCCTGCAGACCTGTGTCATTTGTGCTAATAAAGGGCGCGCGCATTCTCCGGCCCAAAAACGGCCGAGTTGTCGTATATTGGCGTTGCAGCCTCTCAGAAATATGAATAAGGATTTACGCATCATGGAACATGACGTTGTCGATACCCTGATTTCCCCCGAAGGACAGCTGGAGATTCTTTCGAAGGCGGAAGTGAACAAACTGCTCGACACCAGCCAGGGCGGGCTCTATAACATTTTCCGCAACTGCGCGCTGGCCGTGCTCAATTGCGGCAGCACCATCGACGATGGAAAGGAACTGCTGGAGCGCTACGAATCGTTCGACATCAGCATCGTCCAGCGCGAGCGCGGCATCAAGCTCGATATCAAGGGCGCGCCGGCGATCGCTTTCGTCGACGGCAAAATGATCAAGGGCATCCACGAACACTTGTTCGCGGTGCTGCGCGATATTATCTTCGTCAGCAACGAGGTGACCGACAACACCCGCTTCGACCTGGCGAAAACCGAAGGCATCACCGATGCCGTGTTCCATATCCTGCGCAACGCCGGCGTGTTGAAGCCTATGCTCAACCCGAACCTGGTGGTGTGCTGGGGCGGCCACTCGATCAACCGCGCCGAGTATAACTACTCGAAGGAAGTCGGCTATCAAATGGGCCTGCGCGGGCTGGATATCTGCACCGGCTGCGGCCCCGGCGCGATGAAGGGCCCGATGAAGGGCGCCACCATCGGCCACGCCAAGCAGCGCATGGCTGCGGGCCGCTACCTCGGCATCTCAGAGCCGGGCATCATCGCGGCGGAATCGCCGAACCCGATCGTCAACGAGCTGGTGATCATGCCGGACATCGAGAAGCGCCTGGAGGCGTTCGTGCGCACCGGCCACGGCATCGTCGTGTTCCCGGGCGGCGCGGGCACCGCTGAGGAGATCCTTTATATACTGGGCATCCTGCTGCATCCGGATAACGCGGATATCCCGTTCCCGCTGGTGTTCACAGGACCGGAGACGTCGCGCGAGTACTTCGTGCAGATCAACCAGTTCATCCACGACACGCTGGGGCCGGAGGCGCAGCAGCGCTACAAGATCATCGTCGACGACCCCGAGCTGGTGGCGCGCGAGATGCAGGCCGGGATCAAGCAGGTGCGCGAGTTCCGCAAGTCGCGCAGCGACGCCTACTACTACAACTGGGGCCTGAAGATCGACAAGGAATTCCAGAAGCCGTTCGCGCCGACGCACGAGAACATGCGCAATCTGAGTCTGCACAAGAACCAGGAAGTGCATCTGCTGGCGGCCAATCTGCGGCGGGCGTTTTCCGGCGTCGTCGCGGGCAACGTCAAGGATGAAGGCATCCGCGCCATCGAGAAGTACGGCCACTTTGAAATCCACGGCGACAAGCAGATCATGGGGCCGATGGACGAGCTGCTGGCGTCCTTCGTCGCGCAGCACCGCATGAAACTCGCCGGCAAGGCCTACACGCCTTGCTATCGTGTGATTCAGTAAACCATCGGTGTCAGTGCCGACATTCGGACATCGGCACTGACCTTTTGGTTTTGGCATTTGTCGTTCGAGCAGAATTGGAGTCTTCCCGAATGACCTCAGGCTTATTGTTACGACTTGTTTTTATTGCCGGTCTGATGACGGGCTGTCAGTCAGAGCCTGCTCCGACAGGAGTGTATGCCAAATATCTCAAACCTGGCGAGGAAGTGACGAAAGCAGTGGTGCAAGAGCGGTTTGTCATGCTTTCTATCTTTTATCACACCGGTAGCGGCTACTTCACCTCCACCCAGCAGCGCTATATGCGACTTATCCACCGCGACAAGATAGTCGTCAAAAAATCTAGACTGATCGAGCCGTGGCAGGGACTAGGCCGGCCGGTTTATTTTGCTGAAATCGACGATGATTTGCCGACGTCGAATTATCTTATCTACGAAGCGGCAGCGAAGCCGATCGTAAAGCGCATCGATGCAGGCGATCCGACAAGTGATTACACAACACGTATCGCTACCGAGCAATACTATTTCGGTTTTCCCATGCAAACCGGCCTTAGATATTTTCCAGGGAGGTTGGCCCCCGGATTCCTGCTCAGCGTTTTCCCGATATCGGTGAAAATACTTCCCAATACCTACAAAGATCATCGTAGCTATTTCGTGCCCGTCTTGGCCTCGATTTCGCCAGATGGAAAATCGTATGTCTATGTCGATAGCGCCGATGCGCCATCCATCGTCATGGTGGTGGACGATGTCGGTGAAGTACGGGCAGTCGGACCAAGATCCGTTGTCCACCTGCCGCCGGAACCTGCTCCCGAAATCAATCCGTACGAGCGCTTATGGTCCTGGTTCAGTGCCACTTATGCTTGGCGGCGGAATAGTGTGGGTCAATGGAACGTAGTCGTTCGGTGATCAAAGTCGACGCCGCGTCGCCAGCTCTACGCCCGTTGACTTTTGTCACAGTCTTATCTCCGTTTGAAGATATATTGAACTTCCAATTTCTATCTGTGCGAAGCAATCGTGCGCTACTGCCACTCATGTACATCCTATCTTATCGCTTCAAAAAGATACGGCCAATGTCATTCACCGCGTTGGCGATGGTACTGGTTCAATTGGTAAATGCCGCGCGATGAGGAAGCTCAGCTCAAAAAAAAGCCGCTCAACCGAGCGGCTTTTGCGTTGCGCTTACTCTTCGCGGCGCAGGTGAGGGAAGAGGAGCACGTCGCGGATGTTCGGCGAGTCGGTGATGATCATCATCAGGCGGTCGATGCCGATACCGCAACCGCCGGCCGGCGGCATGCCGTATTCCAGCGCGCGGATGTAGTCAGCGTCGTAGAACATCGCCTCTTCATCACCCGCGTCCTTGGCCGCCACTTGCGCCAGGAAGCGCGCCGATTGGTCTTCCGCGTCGTTCAACTCGGAGAAGCCGTTGGCGATCTCGCGGCCGACCATGAACAGCTCGAAGCGCTCGGTGATGCCGGCCGCTGTATCCGATGCGCGCGCCAGCGGCGACACTTCGGCCGGGTAGTCGATGATGAAGGTCGGTTCCCACAGCTGCGCTTCGGCGGTTTCCTCGAACAGCGCCAGTTGCAGCGCGCCCAGGCCGGCCGTGGCGAACGGCTTGACGCCGAACTTCTGCAGTTCCGTCTTGATGAATTCCACGGAGGTCAACTGCTCCGGCGTGTAGCCCGGCGCGTACTTGTTGATCGCTTCGACGATGGTCAGGCGGTGGAACGGCTTGGCCAGATCCAGTTCGCGGCCGCCGTAGGTCAGCGTCGCGGTGCCGTGGGCTTCGACGGCGGCCTGGCGGATGATCTCTTCGGTGAAGTTCATCACCCACTTGTAGTCCGTGTAGGCCGCGTAGAATTCCATCATCGTGAATTCCGGATTGTGACGGATCGATACGCCTTCGTTGCGGAAGTTGCGGTTGATCTCGAACACGCGGTCGAAGCCACCGACCACCAGGCGTTTCAGGTACAGCTCGGGCGCGATGCGCAGGTACATCTGCATGTCCAGCGCGTTGTGGTGCGTGATGAACGGCTTGGCCGCCGCGCCGCCGGGAATGGTGTGCAGCATCGGCGTTTCCACTTCCATGAATTCGTTCTTCTCCATGAAGCGGCGCATCGACGCGATCGCGGCGGTGCGCGCCTTGAAGGTGCGGCGCGTTTCCTCGTTCATGATCAGATCGACGTAGCGCTGGCGGTACTTGGTTTCCTGGTCGGCCAGGCCGTGGAATTTGTCCGGCAGCGGGCGCAGCGACTTGGTGATCAGGCGCAGCTCCGTGACCTTGATGGTCAGTTCATCGGTCTTGGTCTTGAACAGCGTGCCGACCACGCCCAGGATGTCGCCCAGATCGTAGTGGTGCAGCGCGGCCATCGCGGCTTCGCCGGTCAGGTCCAGCGTGGCGTAGATCTGGATGCGGCCATCGGCCTTGGGACCGGACGAATCCTGCAGCGTGGCGAAGGCGGCCTTCTTGCCGGCTTCGCGTTTCAGCATCATGCGGCCGGCGAGAACCACGGCGACCGGCGAGGCTTCCAGCTCTTCGCGCGACTTCTCGCCGTACTGCGCGTGCAGGTCGGCGGCCTTGTGTTCAGGCTTGAAGTCGTTCGGGAAGGCGATGCCTTGTTCGCGAATGGCGGCCAGTTTGGCGCGGCGCTCGGCGATGATCTTGTTTTCGTCCGGCGCTGCTGCTTGTTCTTGAAGATCCGTAGTCATGGTGTATTTCTAGTTGAGGTGATGATTAGTTGATGGCCGTGGCGAACAGGGCGTCGATATCGAGCTCGCTGAAGTCGCGCGCCATGGCGATGACGTTGTCGAATTCGGCGAACGCTTCGGCCGGCAGCGTGGTGGTCAGCACCACCGCGCGCATGCCGGCGCGGCGCGCCGCCTCCACGCCCAGCGGCGCGTCCTCGAACACGATGCTGTTGACGGGCAGGGCGCCGCTGCGGTCGGCCGCCAGCAGGAACACGTCCGGATTCGGCTTGCCGCGCGCGACGTCGGCGGCGCCGGCGATGGCGTCGAATTCCTTGCGCAGATCCAGGCCGTCCAGCGTGAAGGCGATGTTCTCGGTCGGCGCGGCGGTGGCCACGGCCAGCTTGATGCCCGCGCTTTTGGCGCGGGCGATGAACTCGACGAAGCCGTTGACGGCGGCCAGGTGCGGCGCGTACAACTCGCGGTACAGCGATTCCTTCTCAAAATCGAGCGCGGCGCTTTCTTCCTTGGTCAGGTGCGAACCCATATAGGCGCTCATGATTTCGTGACCCTGGCGGCCGGCGGTGGCGCGGAAGAATTCATCCGCGTCCAGCGTCTGGCCGCGACGCTCGAAGAACGCCAGCCACGATTTGGTGTGGAAGGCCATGTTGTCGACGATGGTGCCGTCCATGTCGAAGATGAACGCGCGCTGCGATGATGCTGTCATTGTTTATACGCCTTGCTTGAGCGATGCGGAGATGAAGTCGTCCAGGTCGCCGTCCAGCACGCCCTTGGTGTTGCCGGTCTCGAAGTTGGTGCGCAGATCCTTGATGCGCGACTGATCCAGCACGTAGGAACGGATCTGGTGGCCCCAGCCGACGTCGGTCTTGGAGTCCTCCAGCTTCTGCTGCTCGCTCATGCGCTTGCGCAGTTCCATCTCGTACAGCTTCGCCTTCAGCATTTCCATCGCCTCGGCTTTGTTGCGGTGCTGCGAGCGGTCGTTCTGGCACTGCACGACGATGCCGGACGGGCCGTGCGTCAGACGCACCGCGGAGTCGGTTTTGTTGATGTGCTGACCACCGGCGCCGGACGCGCGGTAGGTGTCGATGCGCAGGTCGGCGGGATTGATCTCGATGTCGATCGAGTCATCCACCTCCGGGTACACGAACAGCGACGTGAACGAGGTGTGGCGGCCGTTGGCCGAGTCGAACGGCGACTTGCGCACCAAACGGTGCACGCCGGTCTCGGTGCGCAGGAAGCCATAGGCGTACTCGCCCTCGATCTTCAGGGTGGCGGTCTTGATGCCGGCCACCTCGCCGTCGGACTGCTCCATGATTTCGACCTTGAAGCCTTTGCGGTCGGCGTAGCGCACGTACTGGCGCAGCAGCATCGACGCCCAGTCCTGGGCCTCGGTGCCGCCGGCGCCGGCCTGGATGTCGACGAAGCAGTTGTTGGGGTCCATCGGATTGTTGAACATCCGGCGGAACTCCATGCCTTCGATGACGACGCGCACGGCTTCCGCATCGACGATCAGCGCTTCGAGCGTGTCGTCGTCGCCTTCCTCCTTGGCCATGGCGAACAGGTCGCCCATGTCTTTGAGGTCGGTGTCGGCCTTGGTCAGCGCGAACACGATCGCTTCCAGGGATTTCTTTTCCTTGCCGAGGTCCTGCGCCTTTTTAGGGTCGTTCCAGACGGTCGGGTCTTCCAGCTCTTCGTTTACTTGTTCGAGTTTCTCTGACTTTTTATCGAAGTCAAAGATACCTCCGAAGTTCGGCTTCGCGGGCCGTGAGGTCGCTGAGCAGGGCGGAGAGGGAGTTGATGCGTTCGGCTTCCATGTTTTCTTCTTTTCCAGGGCTACATTCAAACCTCGGATTATACCGTATGCGGCTACGCTCTCCCAGCGTCGCGCGGCGGCGTTGAAATGCTGACTTTTTTACCACAAAACGTACTAAATACGATCCCAATGCCGCAAGTAGCTTGATGCGAGGAAACCTGCTGCGTATGATGTTGCGCATTGCTTCGTTGCCTAATAAATTGCAACTTTATTCATAGTCCCCATGCGTTTAGCGTACATAGCGTTGCCCGTTTTGCTGATCGGCTGTTCCAGCTTGCCGCAGGGCGTCGTGACGCCGGTCGGCGCCGAGGCCACGCTGGCGCTGCTGGAGACGAGCGATCTGCACGCCAACGTGCTTGGCTACGACTACTACAAGCTGCAGGCCGATCCCTCGATAGGCCTGGAGCGCACCGCGACGCTGATCAAGCAGGCACGCGCCGAATTCCCCAACAATCTGCTGCTCGACAACGGCGACGCGCTGCAAGGCACGGCACTGGCCGATTATCAGGCGTTGGTCAAGCCGGTCGGCTGCGGCGAGACGGTGGCGATCTACAAAGCCATGAACCAGGTGGGCGTGGACGGGGCCGGCGTCGGCAACCACGAATTCAATTACGGGCTGGCGTATCTGAGCCAGGTGACCGGCAACCGCTTCGACGTCGACGGCGTGCCGGCCGACGCGCCGCGCTGCGCTGGACCGAACTTCCCCATCGTGCTGGCGAATATCTACAGCCTGAGAACCAAGCGGCCGCTGTTCGAACCGTTCCGCATCCTGACGCGCGAGATCGGCGCCACCGGGCCGGATGGCAAGCCGCTGAAGGCGTCGATCAAGGTCGGCATTATTGGCTTCGCGCCGCCGGGCGTGATGTCGTGGGATAAGCGCTGGCTGGACGGCAAAGTCTACGCCGAAGGCGTGCGCGAATCGGCCGAGAAGTATATTCCGCAAATGCGCGCGCAGGGCGCCGACATCGTGGTGGCCATCTCCCACGGCGGCATCGACGGCGCGCCGTACACGCCGGAGATGGAAAACCCCAACTACTATCTGGCGCAGGTGCCGGGCGTGGACGCGATGCTGATCGGCCACGCGCACCTGCCGTTCCCCAACGCCGCCAGCACCGCCGCCGGCTTCAACCTGCCGGACGTGGACAAGGTCAAAGGCACGGTGCGCGGCGTGCCCACCGTGATGGCCAACCTGTGGGGCAAGCACCTGGGCGTGATCGGCCTGCGCCTGAAATACGACGGCAAGGCGTGGGTCATCGACAAAAGCCGCACCACGGTCGAAGCGCGCGGCACGCAGAACCCTGACCGCAGCTACGTCGCCGCCGATCCCGCCGTTGGCGCGCTGATCGCCGACGAGCATGCGGCCACCATCCGCTACGTGCAAACGCCGCTGGGCGACAGCGACTTCCGCATGGCGTCCTACTTCGCCGATGTCGGCGACGTCAGCGCGATCGAGCTGGTGAACCAGGCGCAAACCGCCTACGTGCGCGACTACGTCAAGGCCAGCCTGCCGCAATATGCGGCGCTGCCGGTGCTGTCGATGGCGTCGCCGTTCAAGACCGGATCGGCCGGCGTCGGCGACTACACCGACGTCAAGGCGGGCGGCCTGGCGCTCAACAACGCCGCCGACCTGTATCTGTATCCGAACGCGCTGCACGCGGTGAAGATTGACGGCGCCGGCCTGAAAGCCTGGCTGGAAAAGGCCGCCGAGCGCTTCAATCGCATCGACCCGGCCAGCGCCGCGCAGCAGGAACTGATCAACGCGTCCTTCGCCGGCTATAACTTCGACATGCTGACCAGCGCCGACGTCGGCTATAAGATCGATGTGACCAAGCCGCTGGGCCAGCGCATCGTCGGCTTGCACTATAAAGGTGCGGCGATCGCGCCGGCGCAGGAGTTCCTGGTCGCGACCAACAACTACCGCGCCAGCGGCGGCGGCAATTTCCCTGGCCTGGACGGCGGCAAGACCGTGGTGGCGGCGCCGGATTCCAGCCGCGATGTGCTGATCGCCTACATCCGCGACACCAAAAATTTGACGCGCGCCCGCAACGGCGCCACGCGCAGCTGGCGTTTCGCGCCGGTGGCGACCAAGGGTGCGGTGGTGTTCCACTCGGCGCCGGGCATGATCGCGCTGGCGCGCGAGGCGGGCCTCACGTCCGTCACCCAGCTTAAACAGGACGATGGCGGCGGCAAGGGCTTTGCCTTGTACGCCATCGATTTGTCGCAATGAGCGGGGCGCGCATGCGGGCGATGATCGCGGCCTTGCTGCTGGCGTCCACCACTGCGGCGGGGGCGGCCGGCGTGGCCAGGCAGGTCGAGGAGGCGCGCCAGTACCTGCGCGGTTCCGAGCGGGCGCCGGCCGATCTGCCGCGCGCCTTCCGCCTGTTCAGCGGCGCGGCCAAGGTCGGCGATCCGATGGCGGCCTACTACCTGGCCATGATGTACAAGAACGGCATGGCGGTGCCGCGCGACGTCAAGATCGCCGCGCACTGGCTGCAGTTCGCGGCCAACCGCCAGATGCCGGCGGCGATGTTCGCGCTGGCGAACATGTATCTCAGCGGCGACGGCGTCAAACGCGACGACCAGGCCGCGCGCCGCTTGATCGAAAAAGCCGCCGATCTGGACTATCCTGACGCGGTGATGGCGATGGCGATCGGCCTGCGCGACGGCTCGATGGGCTTCGACCGCAACGAGGCGCTGGCCGAGACGCAGATGCGCTTCGCCAACCGCGCGCTGGCGAAGCGCCCGCCGGCCATGTGATCCATACACGATCCATACACTAAATCCTTACTGCTTGCTTACGCGCGCGGCGACCTTGCCGTTGCTGCGATGCCGCACATGTATCTGTTGCTGCTGTCGTTCTACTAACCTACAATGTTTTATCGATGGGGCGACTTTCCAGCCGATTTTCCACGAGTTTTCCACGTACGCGACTATTATAAAAACGTTGTAAACAGGAGATGACACATGAATTTCAAGTTGAAATTGCTCGTTGCAGGCATGGCACTCGGTTTCGCGGCTTCCTCCCAGGCGGCTGACCCCATCAAGATCGGCGTCGCCGGTCCGTTCACCGGCGGTTCCGCGCCGATGGGCGTGTCGATGCGCGACGGCGTCAAGCTGGCCGTGGCGGAGATCAACGCCAAGGGCGGTGTCCTCGGCCGCCAGATCCAGCTGATCGAACGCGACGACGAAGCCAAGAACGAACGCGGCGTGCAGATCGCCCAGGAATTGATCAACAAGGAAAAAGTCGCCGCCACCGTCGGCTACATCAACACCGGCGTGGCGCTGGCCTCGCAGCGCTTCTACCAGGAAGCCAAGATCCCGGTCATGAACAACGTGGCCACCGGCTCCATCATCACCCAGCAATTCGCCAAGGAACCGGAGAACTACATCTTCCGCAATTCCGCCAATGACCAGATCCAGTCGCACATGATCATCAAGGAAGCGGTCGACAATCGCAAATTCAAGAAGGTCGCGATCCTGGCCGACTCCACCAACTACGGCCAGTTGGGCCGCGAGGATCTGGAAAAAGCGCTGGCCGAGAAAAAAATGACGGCGGTCGCCACCGAAAAGTACAACATCAAGGACGTCGACATGACGGCCCAGCTGCTGAAGGCCAAGCAGGCTGGCGCCGAAGTGGTGCTCACCTACGGCATCGGACCGGAGCTGGCGCAGATCGCCAACGGCATGGAAAAACTCGGCTGGAAAGTGCCGCTGATCGGCAGCTGGACGCTGTCGATGGGGAACTTCATCGACAACGCCGGCAAGAACGGCAATGGCACCCGCATGCCGCAGACCTTCATCCAGGACGGCACCACGCCTAAGCGCAAGGCCTTCATCGACGCCTATGTCAAAGCCTACAACCCGCCGGGCGGCCGCATGCCGTCGCCGGTGTCGGCGGCGCAGGGCTACGACTCGATCTACCTGCTCGCCGCGGCCTTCAAGCAGGCCGGTTCCACCGATGGTCCGAAGGTCAAGGCCGCGCTGGAGAACCTGACCGAGAAGGTCGAAGGTGTCGTCACCACCTACGTCAAGCCTTATTCGAAGGACGACCATGAGGCGATCAACGCCGACATCACCGTCTTCGGCGAAGTCAAGGACGGCAAAGTAGTCCAGGCCAAGTAAGGCCGCGCCGCTGTAACACTGGCCAGACTTGAGGATTCAAGCCTGGCCTTTTTCTTATCGTCCGCAGCAAAGGTGAAATCATGGAAATCCTCTTGCAACTGGTCTTCAGCGGCATCGCGCTCGGCATGATCTATGCCGTCATCGCCTTCGGCTACCAGCTTACATTCGCCACTTCCGGCACCCTCAATTTCGGCCAGGGCGAATCGCTGATGCTCGGCGCGCTGGTCGGCCTCAGCCTGGTCGGCACCATTCACGGCGGGCCTTACATGAGCTACCTGCTGATGATCCCCCTGGTGATCGTGTTCGGCGCGCTGCAAGGCATGTTCGTCGAATGGATAGGCGTGCGGCCGGCGATCAAGATCAAGTCCGAATTCGGCTGGATCATGTCGACCATCGCGCTGGCCATCATTTTCAAAAACGTCGCCGAGAATATCTGGGGCAAGGACGACCTGACGTTCCCGTCGCCGCTCAGCTCCGCGCCGATCAATATCCTCGGCGCCAACGTGCAGCCGATGCAGTTCGCGGTGGTGATCGGCGCGTTGGCCATGATGGCGGCGGTCGAAATCTTCAACCGCAAATCGATCTACGGCAAAGCCGTCGTCGCCACCTCCAACGACCGCGACGCGGCGGGGCTGATGGGGATTAACACCGGCGTGGTGATCACCTTCTCGTACGCGCTGTCGTCGGCGACGGCGGCCTTCGCCGGCGTGCTGGTCGCGCCATTGACGCTGACCGGCGCCACGATGGGCGCCTCGCTGGGCCTGAAGGCGTTCGCGGTGGCGATCATCGGCGGCTTGACGTCGGGCGTCGGCGCCATCGTCGGCGGGCTGATACTCGGCATCGCCGAAACGCTGACCGGTTATTACATCTCGACCGGCTACAAGGAAGTGCCGGGATTGCTGCTGCTCCTGCTGGTGCTGGCGATCAAGCCGTCCGGCCTGTTCGGCAAAGCCGCCATCAAAAAGGTCTGACCGATGAATAAGAAAATTCTCGCTGCGAGCGTGGTGGGTCTGGCGGTGCTGGCGCTGTACCCGGTGCTGATTCCAAACCCGTACTACATCCATTTGTTTGAAACGATTTTGATCTACGCGATCCTGTTGTTCGGGCTCGATATCGTGGTCGGCTACACCGGTCAGGTGTCGTTGGGTCATGCAGGCTTGTTCGGCATCGGCTCCTACGCCACCGGCGTGATGGTGTTCAAGCTTGGGGCGCCGTTCTGGGTCGCGATCCCCGTCAGCATCGGCAGCGCCGCCATCTTCGGCGCCATCCTCGCGTTGCCGGCCCTGCGCGTCACCGGCCCGTACCTGGCGATGGTGACGCTGGCCTTCGGCACCATCATCCAGATCCTGATCAACGAAATGACCTTCCTCACCGAAGGGCCGATGGGCCTGAAGATCAGCAAGCCGGTGATCTTCGGCGCGAAGCTCAGTGAGGTCGAGTACTACTATATGTGCGCCGCGCTGATGGTGGTGTCGCTGATCGTGGTGCACCGGATCTTGAAATCGAACCTTGGCCGCGCCTTCGAAGCGTTGCGCGACAGCCCGATCGCCTCGGACTGCATGGGCGTGTCGGTGTACCGCTACAAGGTGTACGCCTTCATCATCAGCGCCGGCTTCGCCGGCTTGGCCGGCAGCCTGTATGCGTATTCGGAGGAGTACATCTCGCCGAACACCTACAACTTCGAGCTGACCATCCTGTTCCTGCTGGCGGTGATCATGGGCGGGCGCAAGACCCGCTCCGGATCGCTGATCGGCGCGCTGATCGTGGTGATGCTGCCTAGCCTGTTGGCGGACATAGAACTGTTCCGCAAGATCGCCGTCGCCGCCGCCGTGCTTGGCGTGATCGGCTCGGCCTTCATGGTGGCGAAGAAGCGCTCGACGCTGCGCGAGGTGCTGGTGCCGCTGGTCGCCACCATCGGCATGGCGGCCTTCTCCTACAAGCTCGAAAACATCGTCGACTGGCGCCTGACCGTGTTCGGTTTGATGACGCTGTTCGTGGTCTATTATCTGCAGGACGGCATCGTCGGCTTCCTGTTTAATTTGGTCGGTAAGGGCGCGGTGCACGCCAAGGCGGTTGCGGCCAGCGGAGTCGAACCGTTCGACCGCGCGCAGGGCGGCAAGGCTGGCGAGACGCTGCTCGACGTCGAAAAAATCCTGATGCAGTTCGGCGGCTTGAAGGCGCTCAACCAAGTCGACTTGAAAGTGGTCCAGGGCTCGGTGCATGGCCTGATCGGCCCCAATGGCTCGGGCAAGAGCACGATGATGAACGTGCTGACCGGGATCTACAAGCCGACCGACGGCAAGGTGTCGTTCTCCGGCGCGGTGATCTCGGGCCGCACGCCGTCGGAGATCGCGCTGGGCGGCGTCGCGCGGACCTTCCAGAACGTGCAGCTGTTCGGCGAGATGACCGCCACCGAGAACGTGCTGGTCGGCCTGCACAACACCTTCAAGTCGAATGTGCTGGACGTGATGCTGCAAACCCCGCGCTACAAGCGCGAGGAGCGCGCCGCGCGTGAACGGGCGGCCAGCATCCTGGAATTCGTCGGGCTGTCGGCGATGGCCGACGAGGAGGCGCGCAATCTGCCGTACGGCAAGCAGCGGCTGCTGGAGATCGGCCGCGCGCTGGGACTCAGCCCGCGGCTGCTGCTGCTCGACGAACCGGCGGCCGGCCTGACCGCGCCGGACATCAAGGAGCTGATGGCGATCATCCGCAAGATCCGCGACCACGGCATCACCATCATCCTGATCGAGCACCACATGGACGTGGTGATGGCGCTGTCCGACACCGTCACGGTGCTGGACTTCGGCCAGAAGATCGCCGAAGGCGTGCCGGCGGCGGTGCAAAGCGATCCGAAGGTGATCGAGGCGTACCTGGGCGGCAGCAGCGAAGAACATGGTGGAACCACGGCGCCGGCGGCGCACTAAAGGACAGCACATGCTATCGATCACCAATCTGCAAGCGTCGTACGGCAAAGTCGAAGTCCTGCACGGCATCTCGCTGGAGGTCCCGAAGGGCAAGCTGGTGACGCTGATCGGCTCCAACGGCGCCGGCAAGACCACCACCATGCGCGCCATCTCCGGCATGATCAAGCCGAAGGGCGGCAAGGTCACGCTGGACGGCAAGGACATCACCGGCGCCGACTCGCACAAGATCGCGCGGGCGGGGCTGGCGCACTCGCCGGAGGGGCGGCGCGTGTTCGCCTCGATGACGGTCACCGACAATCTGCTGCTCGGCGCCTTCCCGCGCTTCACGCGCGCGCGGCCGAAGGGCGACATCAAGCACGACCTGGAAAAGGCGCTGGAGCTGTTCCCGCGGCTGAAGGAGCGGCAAGGGCAGCTGGCCGGCACGCTGTCCGGCGGCGAGCAGCAAATGCTGGCGATGGCGCGCGCCATCATGCTCAATCCGGAGGTGGTGCTGCTGGACGAACCGTCGATGGGTTTGGCGCCGATCCTGGTGGAGGAAGTGTTCCGCATCATCCTGAGGCTGAAATCGGAGGGCGTCACGATGCTGCTGGTGGAGCAATTCGCCGCCGCCGCGCTGAACGTCGCCGACTATGGCTACGTGCTGGAAAACGGCAGCATCTCGGTGCACGGCCCCGCAGAAAGCCTCAAAACCGACCCCAAAGTCATCGCCGCCTACCTCGGCGGCGGCCACTGACCCCGGTCGGTGTCACCCCCCCCCAGTGGTGTCAGTGCCGACATTCGGACACGGGCTAATCTGTCGCCAGGCGTTTCACGGCTCTGCTTACGGTCTTTGTTGAGACGTGGAAATGCCTCGCTATTTGCTCCATCGTGAAAGCGGTGGAGTGATACGCGTGTGCCATCGCCACATCACGGCTGGGGTAGCGGGCGCTGTAGTCTGCCAGGGAGAGATTGACAGCGCGGCGCTGCGTTTTGGCGACTGCTGCGAGGCCGCCAGGCGGTTCCGTGCCTCGATACTTGGCGACAAACGCTTCGTCGCCAAGTATCAACTGATGCTGGATGTCTTTCAACGGACTGGCGAGGCCGATGCCGGCCTGGACGAAGCGGTGATACGCGTCCATCGCCGCACCGCGTTCGCTGCCAAAGTGCCGGAGCATCGCGGATGTATCCAGCCATTCCGGGGCGGGGCTTTTTCCTATGATGAAGGGGTGGCTGCTCCAAGGCCAGGCGTCCAGCGATGTCACCATGCCCGCGCGCAGCGGATTCAAAACCACATACCGCGTCAGCTCCAGCAGGTAGGATTCCCGCTGAACCAGAATCGCGTGATAGCGCCCTTGGAATAGGTGCCCAAGCAGTTCGTGGCGGCGATTAAAATATTGAGAATACGAGCCGTTGAGGACGCGCATCCCTTGCGATAGATTGCCTTCGATCGTCTCCAGCACCAAATGATAGTGATTGGTCATCAGGCAAAAGCCATGAACGACAAAATTGTAGCGTGCACAGACCTGAGCGAGTGTTGCGAGCCATGCCGCGCGGTCGACGTCATCCCAAAAGATGGTCGCCTGCCGGTCGCCCCTGGAGGTGACATGGTAGAGGGCGCCTGCGAATTCGATTCTGAGAGGGCGGTTCATCGGGCTATACTATCTTTTGGGGTGTATGCCGGACTGTGCGGAATCAATTAAGTTCAATTTTTGTCCGAATGTCGGCACTGACACCGGGGTGGACATCGGGGGACATAGGAGGGGTTGCAATGAAGACAGTCGGTTTTCCGTCCGGCGTAGTGGTGCCGGCGCTTGGGCAGGGTACCTGGAATATGGGCGAGGAGGCGGCGCGCATGCAGGATGAGGTGCGCGCGCTGCGGATGGGCCTCGATCTCGGCATGACCTTGATCGATACCGCCGAAATGTATGGCGACGGCGGGGCGGAGATCGTCGTCGGCGAGGCCATCGCCGGACGGCGCGATGAGGTTTATCTGGTCACCAAGGTCTATCCGCACAACGCCAACTTCGAGGGCGCGCAGGCGGCTTGCGAGCGCAGCCTGCGCCGCTTGAAGGTCGATTGCGTCGACCTGTACCTGCTGCATTGGCCCGGCCCCTTTTCGCTCGACGAGACCTTCGATGCCTTCGCGGCGCTGAAACAAGCCGGCAAGATCAAGGACTTCGGCGTCAGCAACTTCGACCTGGAGGGCATGCGCGACGCCGTCGATTGCGGCGCCGTGGCGACCGACCAGGTGCTGTATAACCTGATGAAGCGCGGGATCGAGTTCGACCTGCTGCCCTGGTGCCGCGAACAGCGATTGCCGCTGATGGCCTATTCGCCGCTGGAATCGACCGGCCGCGAACAGGCGGCGTTGCTGGATAATCCCGGCCTGCGCGCGGTCGCCGCCGCGCATGACGTCACGCCGGCGCAGATCGCGCTGGCCTGGGTGCTGCATCAGGATGGCGTGATCGCCATCCCCAAGGCCGTCGATCCTGTACACTTGCGCGCTAATCGCGCCGCCGCCGATATCCGCCTCTCCGCAGAGGACCTGGCGGCGCTGGACCGAGCGTTTCCACCGCCGCGCCGCGCCCGCGCGCTGGACATGCGTTAATTGATAAATTATTTATGCTAAATCGACTCAAGCAGCTGTTCTCTCCCAAAGACACCACCAACCATATCCTGATCAACGCCTACTGCACCATCGCGGATGCGCCCAAGCCTGGCTTTCCGCATCTGCCGAACGTTTGGCGCGATTTGTCCGATCCCGAGTTGCCGCCGCATCTGAACGGCTTCATGAACCATCTGGCGGACGCCGGGCAGGGCACGATGTCCCGCGTCCGCTACCACGTGATCCGCCATCTGCAACGCGTCCGCTTGCATGTCAGCCTGGCTGTCGAGGCGAGCGAAATGGATAACTTGCGCGCGTGGGCCGGTGCCGCGAACGCCATCCTGTTCATGGTGGACGGCAGCGTGCGCGACCCACAGGGACGCATCCTGTTGCCCGCGTCCGGCGACGACGGCGATCCGCTGGCGGTGGTCCCATATCCGCCGCAAGCCTTGCAGCGCAAGTCGCGCATCGACGCGACGATCACCGCGCGCAAGATCGCGGTGCCGGCCGATCTGCCGCCGCTGGTCTGCGAACCCGAGCTGCGCCTGCGCGCGCCGGAGGATGTGCTGCGGCGGATGCTGGCCTTGTTCGTGGTCGCGATCCGCGCCGAGTCGCTGACGGGCGAGCAGCCGATCAGCGCCGCCGATCTGCAAAAACGCTTCCCGCCGGCTTTCGCCGGGCTGACCGACGCGGAGCGCGCCTTCCTGGCGCAGGAGACGCCGACGCAGCAGGAGATCACCCAGTTCTTGTGGCGCTATGAAGCCATCCTGCTGCTGCAGTGGGTGTTGGGCTTGCAGGATGCGCTGCCGTTCGCGGACGCGATCTGCGACGTGTCGTCGATCTCGCGCACCGCCATCGAGCGCGGCACCGAAGGTTTGCGCAAGCAGCCGGCGATGCGGCCGGCCGATGAAATCCTGGATGCGCTGGATCTGCACTATCGCCTGCATTGGGCCACGCGCCAGGCGATATTGAAAAAGATGCCTGCGCCGGCGGGCTTGAACGACGGCGTGCTGCAGGAACGTCACCACGCCTTGAATTGGCTGGTGCGCTTCGAAGACCGCGATTGGGACGACGTCGATACGCCCACCTGAGACTATGTACGATAGCGAACGGAACAGTATTTCCTCCGGAGGTATATTGGCTCATTGAAGCGCAACCAAGGAGCTGACATGAACAAGAAAATCATCACCGCCGCCGTACTCGTAGCCTTCTTAGGCGCTGTCGGCGGGGCATCGGCACAGGATCGCGGCAACCATCGCGGCAACGACAAGGACCGTGGCGATCATCGGGACAACCGAGGCGACGACCGCCGTGACGACCATGATCGCGGCGAACGCCGCAACGATCGCCAGGATTATCGTCATGACGACCGTGGCCCGAATCGTGGCGCCGGCCCGCGTCATGACCTGCGCAAGGGCGGCCGCCTGCCACCCGAATACCGCAACCGTCAATATGTGGTGAACGATTGGCGCGGCCACCGCCTGAACGCGCCACCGCGCGGCTACCACTGGGTGCAGACCGGTAGCGATTACGTTTTGGTCGGTATCGCCACCGGCGTCATCGCCAGCCTGCTGCTGGCTCAGTAATCAGCTAATCAGCTAACAGCGGCTCTGCTACACTGCTGGACAGTGAAAACTGTCCAGCACATTCTATGAGCCTGCAATCCGTACGCGATTTTTTCCTCTCCCGCGACCTTCAACTCCCCATCATCGAAACCGACGTTAGCACCGCGACCGTGGCGCTGGCCGCCGAAGCGCATGGCGTCGAGCCTGGCCGCATCGCCAAGACGCTGGCTTTCCGCGTGGCCGAAGGCCGCGTGATCCTGCTGGTCGCCAGCGGCGTGGCGCGCATCGACAACCGAAAATTCAAGGATGCCTTCGGCAAAGGCAAGATGCTGCCTTCCGACGAAGTGGCGGAAGTCACCGGCCATCCGGTCGGCGGCGTTTGCCCGTTTGGCTTGGCGCAGCCGCTCGCCATCTATCTCGACAAATCGCTGAATAACTTCGACGAGGTGCTGCCCGCCGCAGGTTCCGTCAACAGCGCGATCCGCATCACGCCGGCGATGCTGGTCTCCGTCACGCTTGGGGAGTGGGTCGACGTCTGCTAGCATGGTGGTTTGCAATCGGATGGGGGTTGGGAATGATGAACAAGCATAAGCTGACGCTGTTGACGGTCGCCGCCGCCGCGTCCATGTCGGCGCAGGCCGCGGTGGAGCGCATCGAGGTGATCGAGCGCAAGCCGTTCGCCGAGGGCGTGGCCTTCGGCGAGGCCGGCGCGTATGAAAAGATACGCGGCATCGCCCACTATGCGCTGGATCCGAAGCTCAAGGCCAACCAGGCCATCGCCGATTTGAAGCATGCCAAGCGCGATGCGCGCGGCCGAGTGATCTTCTCCAGCGAGTTCATTTTGCTGCGCCCCACCGGCGCCCAGCCTTCCACCTTGCTCTACGATGTGAACAACCGTGGCGGCATTGCCATCATGGGGCAGGTCAACGGCCGCAGCCCGGCCAACAACGATCCGACCACCGCCGCCGACGCGGGCGACGGCTTCCTGATGCGGCACGGCTTCTCGCTGCTGTTCTCCGCCTGGACCTGGGATGTGGCGCCGCCGCCGGCCGGCATGAAGCCGCTGGTGTTCGCGCCGCCGGTCGCGCACGGCGTCAAGGGCAAAGTGCAGAACGAATTCACCGTCAACGCGCCCACCGATATCGTCACCTATGCCGGCATGCGCGGCCTGACCTACGAGCCGGCGACGGCGCAGGACCCACACGCGCTGATGACCGAACGCGCCCGCCCTGACGACAAGCGCCGCGCCATCCCGCGCAGCAGCTGGCGTTTCGTCGCGCCGGAGCAGCAGGGCGGTCCCGGCCGCGTGCAGCTGGAGAACGGCTTCAAGCCCGACACCATCTATGAACTGACCTATGTGGCGAAAAATCCCTACGTCACCGGCGCCGGCCTGGCCGGCATCCGCGATCTGCTGGCTTACTTCCGCGATAAGCCATTCGAAGGCGCGCCCGCGCCGAAGAATGTGCTGATGTTCGGTATCAGCCAGTCCGGCCGCGTGATCGGCCGCATGCTGCATGATGGTTTGAATCTCGATGAATCCGGCCGCATGGTCTTCAACGGCGCGTATCTGCAGGTGCCCGGCGCCGGCGGCTCGGCGGGCTTCAACAGCCGCTTCGCGCAACCGACCCGCCATCCATCGATGCTGGAGGAGCACGACTATCCGGCGGACGCGTTCCCGTTCACCACCGCGCCGTCGCGCGATCCGTCCACCGGCAAGACCGCGTCCTACCTGGACAAGGCGCGCGACAAGCAGGGCAACGCCCCCAAACTGTTCTTCGCCAACACCTCGACCGAGTTCTGGAATCGCGGCGCTTCGCTGATCGCCACCACGCCGGACGGCGCGCGCGACGTGGCGCCGGCGGACAATGTGCGCATCTACGGCTTCATGGGCGCGCAGCACTACGTCGGCCGCTCGCGCACGCGCGCGCCGTTCACGGCGTGTGTGTCGACCAGCGACCATTACCTGCCGATGCGCGCGCTGATCCTGGCGCTGGACGACTGGACCGGCAAGGGCAAGCAGCCGCCGGACAACGCCTATCCGCAAATCGCCGACGGCACGCTGACCACGGTGGCCGACTATCGCGCGATCTTCCCGAAGGGCCTGGGCTTGACGCCGCCCGAGCAGAATCTGCGCCAGCCACGCCTGGTCGGCGACGGCGTCCCGCCCAAGCATGCCGACGACTTCGAGACCCGCGTGCCGGCGCCGGACGCCGATGGCAACGACAAGGGCGGCGTGCGGCTGGTCGAGCTGCAAGCGCCGCTCGGCACCCACACCGGCTGGAACCTGCGGGCGCAGGAGACCGGCTTCGCCTGGGCCACGTCGCGCTTCGACGGCAGCTTCGTGCCGTTCGCGCGCACAGAGGCCGAGCGTCTCGCCGCCGGTGACCCGCGTCCCAGCCTGGAACGGCGCTACGCCTCGCGCGATGATTATGCGGCGGCTGTCAGCGCCGCCGCCGCGCGCCAGGTGGCGGCCGGCCTGCTGCTGCAGGAGGATGTCGAGCGCACCATGACGGAAAACCTCGGCCTGTATGACCGCATCCAAGCCCGCGATCCGGCCGACCAAGGCTGCGCCTACCTCTACGCAAAATGAGCAAGACGCTGCTCATTAAAAACGCCCGCGTGCTGGTGACGATGGACGACGAGCGGCGCGAGATCGCGGACGGCGCCGCGTTCATTCGCGACAACGTCATCGAGCAGGTCGGCCCGAGCGCGGACCTGCCGCAACACGCCGACGAGATCATCGACGCCAGCAACCATGTGGTGATGCCGGGCTTGATCAACACCCATCACCATATGTACCAAAGCCTGACGCGGGTGATTCCGGCGGCGCAGAACGGCGAGCTATTCAACTGGCTGACCAACCTGTATCCGATCTGGGCCAACCTGACCCCGGAGATGGTGCACGTCTCGACGCTGACGGCGATGTCGGAGCTGATCCTGTCCGGCTGCACCACCAGCAGCGATCACCTGTACGTCTACCCGAACGGCTGCAGGCTCGATGACAGCATCGAGGCGGCCGGCAAGATCGGCATGCGCTTCCACGCCGCGCGCGGTTCGATGAGCGTCGGCCAGTCCAAGGGCGGCCTGCCGCCGGACCGCGTGGTGGAGGAGGAGGGCGCGATCCTCAAGGATACCCAGCGTCTGATCGAGACCTATCACGACGCCGGTCGCCATGCGATGCAGCGCGTGGTGGTGGCGCCATGTTCGCCGTTCTCCGTCTCGCGCGACCTGATGAAGGAATCGGCGGCAATGGCGCGCGCCTTCGGCGTATCACTGCACACGCACCTGGCGGAAAACGCCAACGACATCGCCTACAGCCGTGAAAAATTCAATATGACGCCCGCCGAATACGCCGAGGATTGCGGCTGGGTGGGGCACGACGTGTGGCATGCGCACTGCGTGCAACTGGACGACGACGGCATTTATATGTTCGCGCGCACCGGGACCGGCATCGCGCATTGCCCATGCTCGAACATGCGGCTGGCGTCGGGGATCGCGCCGATCCGCAAGATGCTGGACGCGGGCGTGCCGGTCGGCTTGGGCGTGGACGGCAGCGCCTCCAACGACGCCGGCCACATGATGGGCGAGGTGCGGCAGGCGATGCTGCTGCAGCGCGTCGGCTTCGGCCCTGACGCGATGACGGCGCGCCAGGCGCTGGAAGTGGCGACGCTCGGCGGCGCCAAGGTGCTGAACCGCGACGATATCGGCGCGCTCAAGCCGGGCATGTCGGCCGATATCGTGATGTTCAAGCTGGATGGTATCGGCTTCGCCGGCGCGCTGCACGATGCGGTCGCCGCCTTGGTGTTCTGCACGCCACCGAATGTCTCATGCAGCATCATCAACGGCAAGGTCGTGGTGCGCGATGGGCAGCTTTGCACCATCGACCTGCCGCTGGTGATTGAACGCCACAACACGCTGGCGCAGCAACTGGCGCTGGCGACCGGCGCTTAAAGATCCAGCGTCAGCTCGGTGCCCTGGGCGCGGGAGACGCAGATGCACATGCGGCCTTGTGCCCGTTCCTCCTCCGACAAGGCCTCGTCGCGATGATCCGGCGTCCCCGCCAGAACGTCGACGGCGCAGGTGCCGCAGTTGCCGATGCGGCAGGAGGCCGGCGCAGCGACGCCCGCCGCCTGCACCGCGTCCAGGATGCTGACGTCGGCCGGCACTTCGATCACCTTGCCGCTGCGGCTCAGCGTCACGAACACCGGATGGTCGTCAGGGCGAGCGGTATCGATGGCGAAGCGCTCGAAGCGCACCCTTTCATCCTCGATGCCGGCGGTGCGGGCCGCGTCGCGCACGGCGTCGATCATGCGCTGCGGGCCGCAGGCGTAGATCACGGTCGTCGCATCGGCGGACAAGACGATGTCGTTGATTCTCAGTCGCTCGCCGCCGTCCGCGACGTGCATCACCAGCCGTTCGCCGAATTCCGCCTTCAACTGGTCGACGAACGGCGCCTCCCGCCACGAACGCGCCGCGTAGTGCAGCTCGAAGTCGCGCCCCTCGGCCAGCAATTGGTGCGCCATCGCCTTGATCGGCGTGATGCCGATGCCGCCGGCGATCAGCAGCGACGGCGAGCCGTCGCCGGCCAGCCCGAAGTCGTTGCCGGGCATCGAGCAGTTCAGCTCCAGTCCCAGCCTGAAATCGGCGTGCACCGCTTGCGAGCCGCCGCTGCCGTCGTCTTCGCGCAGCACGGCGATCTCATAGCTGTTCGACAGCGCCGGATCGGACGAAATCGAATAACGTCGCGTCGCGACGCCGCCTTCGGGCAGCATCACCGGCACGTCCAGGTGCGCGCCCGCCCGCACCGGCGGCAGCGGCGCGCCGTCCGCGCGGCGCAGTTCATAGGCGCGCACGCGCGCCGTCAACTGCCGCACGCCGGCGATGACCAGAGGCAGCGGACCATCGCCCAGTCGTGAAGGCGGCGCCATCGCCTGTTGCAGCGCCTGCGCCTCCGTCAACTGCGCCACTTGCTCCTTCAGCCGCTTGACCTGCGCATGCAGCGGCGCGCTCATGATGCGGACCTCACTTTCCGTGAAGCGCGGCGTGATGTGCTGCGGGCAGTTCCAGTCGTAGCCTTCCACTGTGATGATGAAGGCGCGCTCGATGCTGGCTCGGTATCCCGGCATGCGCAGACTTTCGATCAGCGCCGGATCGTCGGCCGCCTCCACGGTGCGCGCGCGGCCGATGATCTTGAGGCGCACTTGCTCCGCCTGGTCGACCAGGATCAGCGAGATGCGGTCGTCCTTTTTCAGATTGCCGACGCTGAGGTACTGCACATTGCCGTGGAAATCGGCGAAGCCCAGCGTCTTCGGATCGAGCACCTTGAGAAAACCGGCAGGGCCGCCGCGATGCTGCACATACGGCCAGCCGGTTTCGTTGACGGTGGCCTGGAAGAAGTGATCGCGCTGCTCAACGAAGCGGATCTCCTTGCGTCCCAAGCTGTCCTGGCGCTGCTCGAAATCGTCGAGGAACTCGTACTGGGCCCGGCTGCCCATCCTGCTTTGGACGTCACGCACGGTCGGCGTGAAGGTGATATCGGAATAGGCGCGTCCCATGATCTGCTCCTTGCGTGGATTAAGTTAAGCGGCGATTTTCAGTTCGACTTTCGGGAAGTCGATTTCAACCCGGCTGGCTTTGCCCAGGATGTTGGTCAGGAAGTTCATGCCGACGTGGGTGATGATCTCCACGATGTCGGATTCGCTGTAGCCGGCGCCGCGCACTTCGGCCAGTTCCAGCGCGCTGATTTCGCCCTTGTTCTCCATCAGGCTTTGCGCGAACTTGACGGCGATGGCGGCTTGCGCGTCCTCGCTGGTGCCGGCGCGGGCGGCGGCCATTTCGTCGCCGCTCAAGCCGGATTTGCGGCCGATGGCGGTGTGCGCGGAGACGCAGTATTCGCAGCCGTTCTGCTGGGCCAGCGCCAGCGCGATGCGTTCGCGGGTCGGCGCGCTCAGCGTGCCGTCGGTGGCGACGCCGTGCAGGCCTAGGAAGGCGCGCAGCGCGACCGGCGAGTGGGCGAAGATCTTCAGGAAGTTGGGCACCATGCCGAGTTGGCCCTGGATCGCGTCCAGCAGGGCTTTCTGTTCAGGGGTGGCGGTGTCGTTTTCGATGGTGGCGATGCGGCTCATGGTGATGCTCCTTTGGTGGGTTGGGTTCGTCGTTCGAACCCTTGCAGTTTCATCGATAGCAGGGATAATGTGAATATGCGGCGTTCGCAATGGACTGTTTCGGAATTGGGAATAATATGGACAAGCTGTCGGCCATGGCGATTTTCGTGGCGGTGGTCGAGGAGGGCGGATTCGCCGCGGCGGCGCGCAAGCTGCGGATCTCGCCGCCGATGGTGACGCGCGCCGTCACGGAGCTGGAGGAGAGCATGGGCGTGCGGCTGCTGTCGCGCACCACGCGGGTGGTGCGGGTGACGGACGTGGGCGCGCGCTACGCCGCCGATTGCCGCCGCATCCTCGCCGACGTGGCCGACACCGAAACCTCGGCCACCGGCACGCACGCGGCGCCGCGCGGGCGGCTGGTAGTGACGGCGTCGGTGATGTTCGGCGCGATGTACGTCACGCCCATCGTCACCGACTACCTGCGGCGCTATCCGGAGACCGACGTCGAATGCCGCTTCCTCGACCGGGTGGTCAATATGATGGATGAGGGCGTGGACGCGGCGATCCGCATCGGCGCGCTCGCCGATTCAAGCTACCAGGCGGTGAAGGTGGGGCAGGTGCGGCAGATCGTGTGCGCGTCGCCGGAGTACCTGAAGCGACGCGGCATCCCGTTGGCGCCGGAGGATCTGGCGTCGCACGACGTCGTCGCCGCGCTGCCGATCACGCAATCGCTGGACTGGAAATTTGAGCGCGACGGCAAGCCGCTGGTGGTCCGGGTGCGGCCGCGCCTGAGCAGCACCAGCAACGAGGCGGCCTTGCGCGCCGCGCTGGACGGCTTCGGCCCGACCCGTTTGATTTCATACATGGCGGCGCCGCATCTGGCGGCGGGGCGCTTGAAGACGGTGCTGACCCAGTTCGAAGCGCCGCCGATGCCGGTCAGCGTGGTGCATCACGAGGGGCGCCAGTCCAGCGGCAAGGTGCGCGCCTTCCTCGACCTGGCCATCGCCACGCTGCGCGCCGACACCGCGCTGAATTAGTGAACGTTGTCCGCGACCGCTTTGTCCTGCTGCACCAGGATGAAGGGGCTGACCACCACCGCCCATAGCCGCGCGTCCGCCTCTAGCCAGGCTTGCGCCTGTTCGTCGCTGACTTTGCCCAGCAGGCCGGCGCCCATCCACTGCGCGATGTTGGCCTTGTCGTCGTGCGAGACGCGCACCGCGACGTCCACCAGGTCGAGCGAATTGGCGACCCACACCACGTTGCCGGCGGCGAAATGCTTGATCAGCTCCGTCCACGGCAGGCGCGCGGTTTCGCGGTTGACTTTGAGGCGGAGGTCGGTGTCGTTTTCAGGTTTGGTTTGCATATTAAATAATGTCGATGTCCGGTACAGGATTGCCGCGCCATGTTAACCGATACACCGCGCCTTTGCGAACATTGCCCACCACGGCGGGACGGAAGCAGGCCAGGTTGGTGCCTTCGGCGCGCCGCACGCTGGGGTAGATGATGCCGAGCGAGCCGCCGTCGAGCAGGCGTTCGGCCAGCGTCTGCGATTCGATATAGCTGTCCGGCGACAGGCAAGCCTCGTAGCGCGCCAGGCCGCGCAGGTCGTGGAAGGTGGCGGTGAAATCGGCCAGCATGCACTGGTATTGCACGCTGTCGTCGAAGCGGTTGATCTCGGCGTATTCGACGGCCTTGTGGAAGCTGACTTCGGCCAGCGCCGTCTGCGCGTCGAAGGCGCAGTACCACGCGCCGCGCCGGCCGTCGTTGAAGCGGCTGCCCTGCGGGTGAGCGTAGGT